>VOFC01000570.1_pt1 | contig 302001 bp, 295 predicted proteins | sample 5384161 | NCBI WGS metagenome assembly VOFC01 (sample SAMN12384722, study PRJNA508395) | human gut metagenome | isolation source: healthy gut B | host: Homo sapiens
ATACATGGCTTTGGCATAGCCCATACCGCTGAACGGCAGCATACAGCAGAGGACAACTACGGGTATATGCTCCTGACTTTTCCGGTCTGTAACATAGAGCTTGTCACCAGCAAAATCAATCTGCATCTCACATCCCGGGATGTAAGTGTTGTGGTAAGACAGGTTGTTGGCATACTGATAATCACGGATATGCTTCTTGAACTGCGTGTACGCATAGCCGTTGGGATGCTCCTTGAGATATTCCTCGTGTAGCAACTGTATGGTCAGGTGGCGGTGTCTGGCAAGATCTTCTGCATAGTCTGGCAACAGCTCTTTCAACTCGTTTTTCTGTTCAGAAGGTTTTGGGGTTGGTGGAGACTGCAGCAGACTATGGATTTGCCCTTCACTCATCCGGCCTATTGTGCCGTAATCAACTTTGGCTTCATCGGCCAATTTCTTGTATCGGTTTAAGACTCCACGGCCTATGTGCAGTTGTGCACATATTTCCCGTTGAGGAGTGGAAGCCGACAGCATTTGAAATGCTCTTTTTAATTTTACCATATTCAACGTTCTGTTTGCCATATCTTAAAGGGTATTGATTGATCGGACCTTTAAGATATGAAGTTTATACTAAACTACAGAACTGAATTGTCAATCTTTTTGCTGGTACCGATTCAAGAATATAAGAAAGGCAAGCTCACCCGGAATACTATCTCGGAGAAATCCCTTCGAGCAATTCGCCCGCTGGCTCAACGACGCCCTGCATTGCGGCGAGAACGAACCTACCGCCATGATTGTAGCCACCGTCTCACCGGACGGACGGCCCTCTACCCGCACCGTACTGCTGAAAGGCGTGGAAAACGGTAAACTCATCTTCTTCACCAATTACGAAAGCCGTAAGGGACGGCAACTCACAGCCAATCCCTGTTTTGTACGCTTGAAAGTTGAACACAGACAGTGCAAAGTACAGATACCGCAAATCATTGTTATCTATGACTGTAAGATAGTTGAGTGTGCCAATCGCCGAAAATTTGCCTTGTGCGTAGGAAACTGTACCAACACCCGAACCATCCTTGATTACCAGTATTGCATCACCGTTCATTTGTGGCACATCCGTATAACCAACCAATCCATTTGCGCCAAATACTTTATACAACCCATTAGGCAAAACCTCGCTTTCTTGAAGTGTTGAACTATGACACTCTAAACATTGAGAAATTGCAGTATTAAAGTTTCCTTTAGTCGTTAGTGTAACCGCAAGCCCTCTAATTAAGGATTGCAGTTTTTCAATGATTTTGTTTTGGGTCGCTATACGTTCATCAATAACAGACAACATTTCAGATATTTTTCTCTGTTCGTCAAGCTGTGGAATAAATACTTTAATTTTTTCAATAGTGTCTTTTAGAAAGACTCGGAACACCAGAGGCTTCATTATATCGCAACCAGTTTATAGTTTGAAAAAGGCAATAAACGAACTTTGGAGTGGTCTTATTGAACGAATGGGTATAAAAGAGAGTATCAACAGTCCAAAACTTCCCATTATAATAGAACGGCTTATTGATACTCCCTTTTCGTCCAATAAATGTTGTTTCACCATCGTATATACATTCATTTACAGATGTCATATAACCACCTGTTCCAAATACAGGGATATTCCCTTTTTCAAGATGTTTGTAATCCCTCCCACTACCAATAGAAAGGATATTGGCTATTTGACAATTTTCCCATTCTCCACTAAACTCCGGGAATCTCAGATTTGGAACATTGAGGATTTTATTTTCGTTATTATTCTTCATAATCATCTATTCTTTATCAGGGTTAATATCAAACGGCAACAATTTGTCGCCATTATTAAACCGGTCGAAATCAGAGATAAAAGAACGGTCTTGAATCACTTTATATTTCTCGTACTCGCCATACGCCTTCTCTCGTGCTACTTCTTGAGAAACTTTACCAGCTGAATCTTGTACTTGATAGTCCATTGTAGCAAGAAACTGTTCAAGACGCTGCTTCCAGTCTTCCATCGTTGTTATGATGTGGCGCTGGGCACGAAGTTCTGCAAATTCAAGAAATGCGTTAGTTACGCCGTTGAGTTCTGACACCTCTTTGTCTGACAAGTAGTTCTTTGCCACAATCGTATCAGACTTCTGGACTCTGCCATCGGGAGCTTTCTTCCAAGTGGTCAATCCCATGTGCGGCATTTCAGAGTCGGCACGTTCATACACTATTTCAGCAGCGGTACGATTAGTCACAGCCAAGTGCATCATATTCTGCACCATCTTGAAGAACAATTTAGTACAATCCGATTTCGGGTCGTAATCAGCACTGCATTCCGCATAAATGTCTGTTATCTTCTGGTAGTATCTGCGTTCCGATGTGCGTATCTCACGAATACGCTCCAGCAAGTCATCAAAATAATCTTTGCCAAAATGCTTTCCCTGTTTTAGTCTTTCATCATCAAGAGCATATCCTTTAATGACAAATTCCTTCAACACAGAAGTTGCCCATATACGAAATTGAGTTGCTTGATAGCTGTTCACACGGTAACCTACCGCTATGATGGCATCCAAATTATAGAACAACGGTGTACGCTCCACATCTCGTTCTCCCTCTGATTGAACTATCCCAATTTTTCGGATAGTTGTCTCTTTGGTAAGTTCACCGGATTCATAAATCTGTCCAAGATGATAGTTGATGGTTCGTACATCCACCCCAAACAAGTCCGCCATGCGTTTTTGCGACATCCAAAATGTTTCGCTATTGAATATTACCTCTACTCGAACTTCTCCTTGTGCGGTTTTTATATAGTAACAGATTGGAACTATATGAGTTGAGCACCAATTCGTTGGTAGATATGGTTTGAGAAAAGTAATCTCTTGCCTGTTGTACCAATTTTTTTTGCATCAGCATTTTCAGCAATAATCATACACGCCATACGTGACAAGCGGAAGATACTGACTTTTACGGAACGAGCCACTGCCTATCTTCACCATATCAACCGCTTGGTTGAAATGCTCGTCAATATTCATTCCTTTTATGCCGGCTACTTTGATTGCTTTGTCTATGACTTTTTGGAATTTCCAATAAGCCGAATATCCCATAGCAGCGCATAGGTCACGTGAACTCCAATATTCATTGTCGTTCTCATCGTGACGACGGATATTGTCGAATGAAGGACGCATTTCCGGGATGTTATCTATCTCTGCCATAACACTATTATTCAACCAGTCCCAATTCTTTTAAGATATACTTCAATCTCCTTATCGAGTTCGGCACGTTTGGCTTCCAACTCCTTGATTTCTGCCATTACAGCTTTAATGTCAATAGGTTCTTCCTCTTCAAAAGTATCGACATAACGAGGAATATTCAGATTATAGCCGTTATCGGCAACCTCCTGTAAAAAAGTGGCAAGATGGCTGTACTTTTCTATTTCTTTTCGCTCGCGATAGGTATCAACAATCTTGTCGATGTGCTCTTTACGCAGTTTATTTTGTGTCTTGACTTTCTCAAACTCCTTGCTCGCATCTATGAACAGAATATTATCATCTTCCTTACGGCATTTCTTCATCACAAGAATACAGGTCGGAATACTTGTACCATAGAATATATTAGCCGGCAAACCGATAATGGCATCTATATAGTTTTTCTTCTCTATCAGGAAACGGCGTATTACCCCTTCTGCATTACCACGGAACAAAACACCGTGTGGAGCGACACAAGCCATCGTACCACCTTCGTTCAAGTGATAAATCATGTGTAGGATAAAAGCATAATCTGCTGTCTTCTTTGGCGCAAGTCGCCCTGCTTTGCTGAAACGGTCATCGGTATTAAATTTGTCGGCAGCACTCCATTCGGCAGAGAATGGAGGATTTGCGACTACCGCATCAAACTGTGTCGCCAAAGGCATCCCATTCAAGCGTATCTCCGTTTTCAATCTTGAAGTTACTGAATCTGATACCGTGAAGCAACATATTCATTCGGGCAAGATTATAAGTTGTCGGATTCTTTTCCTGTCCGTAAATATCAACTGCATTTCCAATGCTGGCAGCACGAAGAAGCAACGAACCACTACCGCAAGTCGGGTCATAGACATTGCGCAAACGCTGGTGTCCGATGGAAACAATTTCTGCCAAGATACGGCTGACTTCCTGCGGAGTATAGAACTCTCCGGCTTTCTTTCCTGCTCCTGCCGCAAACTGCGAAATCATATATTCGTAAGCATCTCCTAATATGTCAATCTCCTGTGATGCCTCTAATCCAAAGTCTATATCGTCCAATGCAAGTAGTACATTGCTGACAAGCGTATTTTTTATCATCAGCAGTTTTGCCCAATTTAGGTGAAGCCAAATCAATATCTGAAAACAATCCGCCAAAATCATCTTCACTATCTTGTCCAAGTGTGCTGTCTTCGATACGCTTCAATGAACGTTCCAGCATAGGTAAAATGTCTTCTTTTTCGTTTGATGGCCTCAATTACAGATGAAAACAAAAATTTCGGTTCTATGAAATAGCCTATATTCTCCAGACATTGATTCTTTGCCTCCTCTTGTAACTCGACCGCATCGGCATCATTCATCTCCCACAATTCCTTAAAGGTTATCATCATCATCCACCAAGGCATTGTTGGCATACTTTTCTATTTTCTCTGATAAGTATTTATAGAAAATGAAACCCAATGTAAAATACATAAAGTCGCTTGCCGACATATTGCCACGCAAACGGTTTGCGACCTCCCAAAGCTGGTCACGGAGTTTTTGTTGCAGTTCTTCGCTCATATCTTTATTTCTCAATATTATTCTGTATTACATCTTTTTTCCGGCAATGGTATATTGCTCTCTATTATACTTCTCAGGTCATCTAGCACTTTCCCTTTATATGAGAAATATTTTGCCCTTGATATGCACCCGATGTATTCCGTTTCTCTTCCGGCATAAACGTTCCGACAAAAGGGGACAATTTATAAATACGACCTTCATATTCAACGGAATCATCGCTTGCCACTTTGACTTCCGTATTCGTAGGAATAAAGGTAACGCATTCCCCTATTTTAATACCTATCATGCTAAATTTAAAACGTCCCCGCTTTACGATTCGTTTCTGCACGACAGGCAATGACTCTTTTTCTGTAGCACAAACAGGTTTATTATCAACATAGACAGTAACAACAGCATCATCAATCATTTTGGCTATGTCATTGAATATATCCAAAGCTATTTGTGGCGGCACATTGAAAAACTCCCGATTCTGACGAATACGCAAATCCGTCAATCTATCGATAGTCTTGTGTACATGCTTTTCAACATCGTTATATTTGACAGTCTGAATAGTTGCATAAATTTCAAAAGGCAACGCAACTGCCGTATTGTCAAGTTCCTTGGAACGTATATCGACAGGGCGTGCGCTTTTGCCAATCTTAACCCAATCCTCACGAAAACTTGGATTAGTCAAGATATACACATATCCGGGTTCATTTGTCTTTACCATATCCGAATTTACTCCCAATTAAATGTTCTTATTATATTACGCAATCTCTCCATGATTCTCGTCAATGCTTTTCTTGTTTTTATAAGACCAAGATGCTTTTCTTTCAGTGCCTTTTGTATGATTTCCGGCTGTTCCTTTTGCAAATAGTCGTACTCTTTTTATGTATATATTCAGCACTTCGGCAGAAATTTGTTTCCGAATAAAGCCATCGATGAGTTTGGCTTTACCTCGCATCCCGGCATCCTTAATCATTGTGTCAATGATATGTTGCCGCTTTTCTGAGTAATCATTGCTATATGGGTCAAGTTCTGCAATAAGTTCAAGAATGTAAGCCACATTGATAATGTCGCTATGTAGAAGTTCAAGACAGAAATCTATATCCTCTAATCCCTGGTTGTTCCCATACGGAACAGGATCTTCTGCAACAGTTGACGGTGGCAGCAGGTGGTCAATAAACCCGACTGTAATGTCAAGATACTTACTCTTATAGTCGTTGAATTGCTGCTCGGTCATACCAAGGTCTTCCGCATCCTCGCTGTAATCTTCGTATATCTGGATTTCTGCATGTTTACGGATAATATCACGGAATGCAAGCACAAAATTCTTCTTGTCATTTTCGCTTTGCAGAAAAGTCTATACTACTTGGTGTAGGATATTTTTTCAGGAACTCAGTTGCCAAGCTTTATACTCCTCTTTACATTTCCTCAAACGGAGGGCGTACTATGTCTTCAGGATTATCAGAGTTGCTGAACAATTTAATAGACGTATCAACATTGTTTTTCAAATCTCTGAAGCAAACTATTTTACCGAAACGTTTCTTCTCGTTCAATACTCGGTTGGTACGACTGAATGCTTGCAGCAAACCATGATATTCCATATTCTTATCCACATAGAGTGTATTCAGTTTTTTACTGTCGAAACCAGTAAGGAACATCCCCACGACAAGACAAAGGTCAAGCGGTTTCATATCCGCCTTCTTCTTTTTCATGCGCAGATTGATGTCATCATAGTAAGCACGGAAATTTTCCGTAGTAAAAGATGTGCCGAACGTATTGTTATAATCGTCCATAATGGCTTGCAGCTCATCCGCCTCGCCCACGCTCACTTTTGCATACTGCCCTGTGCCCATGCCAGTCTGTTCATCATCCTGACTATTGTTAGCAGCGTAAGTAAACACAGCACCAATACGGATTTTCGGATTCAACGATCTGAATATCTTGTAATAGCGTATGAGCATCGGCACGGATTGCACCGCAAACAAGGCATCAAACTCTCCGTCGAATGTGGATTTGTTGAAATTGTTAAGGATAAACTTGGCTATCTCCTCCATACGAGCTTGATTGTCGTTGTCAACAACTTCGTTACCATGATAATACTCCACAAGGAATCCAAGCACATTTTCATCCGCTATTGCATCTTTAATAAGATATTTATGAAGACAATTTCCGAATATCTCCTTTAGTAGTATGCCCATCTACCGCATTTTCAGTAAAGATAGGTGTTCCAGTGAAGCCAAAGATTTGAGCATTGTCCAAAGAACTTCATAATCTTCTTATGACTATCCCCAAAGTGACTACGGTGACACTCATCAAATATCATCACGATACGTGAGTGGCGAATAGTTTCAATCTTGTTGCTATACCACGTCTTGCTGACTGCAGCATTGAGTTTCTGAATGGTAGTTGATGATAATCTTGGAATTGCTTTGAAGGCGTTTCACAAGTTCATCCGTATTATCAGTACTATCCACAGCTCCTGGCTCAAAGGCTTCATATTCCGATTGAGTCTGGGTATCAAGGTCATGTCGGTCAACAACAAACATAACCTTATCCACATCATCCAACTCTGATACAAGTTGAGCAGCCTTGAAAGAAGTCAAGGTTTTGCCGGCTCCTGTTGTATGCCATATATAGCCGTTATCATTAGAGTTTTCCACACGGTCGAGAATCTTCTCTACGGCATAGAACTGATAAGGGCGAAGCACCATCAAACATTTGTCGCCCTCGTGCTGCACGATATATTTCCCTATGATTTTGCCAAGCGTACATTTTTCCAAGAAGAATACGGCAAACTTATCCAATTCATTAAACGGATGATTGGCAGCATCCGTCCAGTTGAATGTAAACTTATAACCGCTATTAGGATTGTTGGCAAAATAGCGGGTATTGACACCGTTGGATATGACAAACAGTTGGATATAATCAAACAATCCGTGAAACGAAGTCTTATGATAGCGTTGTATCTGATTATATGCCTGTTTGAGTTCTACTCCCCTGCGCTTTAATTCTATCTGCACAAATGGCAAACCATTGATAAGTATAGTCACATCATAGCGGCATTTTTTACGTCCTTCAACAGTAATCTGACTGGAGACCTGAAACTCGTTCTGACACCACTGCTGCCTATTTAGAAATTCCACCCATATCCGCTGTCCATTTACCGTATCAAGCGGATAGAGGTCACGAAGTTTCTTGGCCTTTTCAAAGCGTGTGCCACCTTCGAGATATATCAATATCTTCTCAAACTCTTCTGCCGTAAATCAGTACGTCCGTGCTCTTCCAATCGTTTGCGGTTGTGAATCTCCAACTGCCGCTTGAAATTGGCATAAAGATTATCTTCCTCGACAATCTGGACATACTCGTAGTCCATTTGCCGAAGTGTAGCTATCAGTCCGGCTTCCAATGCCGCTTCGCTTTGTGTTGACATATTCTTGTCCTGCTGTGGTGTTATTACTTATTTATTCTAGCTTGCAATATCTTGATACCTAATGCATTTTCTATTTTGCATAAGGTTTCCAACGACAGATTTTCTCGACCTTTCAACACTTTAGAAACATATTGCTGAGTACAATTCATTTTCTCAGCCACACTCGTTGTGTCATACCAAGTTCCTCCATCCGGTTCGACATAGTTGCAGCTATAGCCTGTGAATGGCAAACCCAATCCTCTCTCTTGTTTTCCATTATATTCTTTCCTTCTCCTAAAGCGTTGTCTATCTTGTCTTCAGCCATTGTATGAATCAAAAAATACCTTTGCCTTATTTTATAGGCAAAGGTACTATAAATAATTGAGATAACACAACTTTCAGGTTGTTGTTTGATAGCCAAAACTTAAGAATCACCTATTGTACAACAGAACTATAATGTTTTATTGCTTTACGTATAACATCTTTTTTATTAGGGCATCGCCTATCTAGTTCAAATCCGTAATTTCCTTTTGATACGGATTGAAATTTTTTCATCTCCATCCTTAATAGTTAATATTTTTAATTTCTTCCACCTACCATCTTCCTCGTTGAAGAAATTTATTTATGCTGATGTTCAACATATTGACTTATCGGAAATGAATTTTAGCAAAACAAACTATACAATCTGAAACGTCCTGAGGCAATAGGAGGAATGGACGGACAAACAAATTATTTGTTTCCACACAGATTAAAAAGGGTAAAACAACTTTTTTATTCTAAGTTACTCTAAAAAAGGAAGTTTACAATTTATTTGAGAAATGCTCCAATTTATATACTGCTTATTATTGATATGCCAAATTGTCATACTATGACAGGTGGTATATAATTTGTTTTGTTATAATTGTATTAAAACTAATAATATGGCGACAGATATAAATCAGTATTTATCCGAGTCGATTGAGACTCATAAAATGAAACATATTCAAAAAGGAAGTTGATGCCTTTCAAGCAAAAAGCGGATGAAGTAAAAAGCAAATTGGAGACTCATTATGGGTGTAATTTGTATTATGTCTTTCGCTCCGGATCATTTGCCAAAAAAATACCGCTATAAATATTAAATTTGATATTGATCTGGTAGCTCCTTTTAAATACGAAAGTTTTGACACTCTCGAAGCTATGTATAATGATGTATATGACTTTTTGGTTAATGAATATAAAGATGGAACTTATATCAGAAAGCAGAAAGTTTCTATTGGTCTCACATTCCCTATTGACAAAAATGGAGTTATTGTCAAGTTGGATGTTGTCCCGGGACGAGAGCTCAATAAAGATGATTATCCTAATACAAAAAATCTGAATTTGTATTTCAACGAGGACCATTGGGGATATAAAAAGGGCTCTCGACAAAAACAAATATCCATGCCCAAATTGATCATATTTCCGGCAAGTCGGAAGAACGTAAAGTGATACGATTGCTTAAGATTTGGAAAAACACCAATCATCAGGACTATAAGTCTTTTTATGTTGGAATTGTTTACAATTAAAGCAATGGCATCATACTCGGGTGACAATAATTTATGGGATAAGCTTAAATATGTAATGACATATATTGCTGATAATGTTACGGATGAAAGTTTTCGTCTAATTGACCCGGGCAATTCTAATAACAATGTGCTTTCTTCTATTGACATGAATAAACGCAGTATGTTGTCAACAACAATGCGAACTATCATCAATGCGATTGATAATGATTCAAATAGCGTTGCCATTTATTTCCCGATTAATGCAAAATATCAAAAACAGGAAAACAGATACGGATACAAATCAGGATCATCTGGGCCTTCATATCCGCCAACAAGTCAAAGATTCGGAGAGTAAATGAGGATTGAAGATATAAACAATGTATTGGAGGGACTTTCCTTTATACACATAGAAACCCCATTCAAGGTTGACGACGGTAGTACAATAATAGGTGCTGTGGGTATACTTGTAGAAGGTATGCCGTCAGCACTTGTGTTTCAAACATCCATATCAAGTTACTATCCATATAAGGTACAAGGTATTGAACCTATTCAGTTCCGTAACAACTCACTAATGGAATACCCTCATATTATGGCTGGCGGTTCACTTTGTCTTCATACATCATATTGGGTAGACCCGATTCAAAGGTTGAAGTCTGATTTTTTACAGTTGAGAGATTGGGTAGTAAAATACTATGTAAATAAAGAAACGGATGTTCATTATGAACACATTGTTGTAGAGCCGTCAACTGTAGATGATTGTTACTTTGCCATACAATTTACTCAATTCGAGAAAAAGGTGGAAGCAGATAAATATGGATATGCATTCCTTGCTCCAATAATGGACGGCGATTACAATGGAAAAGTAGTTAAGAATTTTGTTGTACAATCAATTGGAGACGCAAATGGGAATAATAGAATTAAGTGTTTATGGAGTTCTAAATATGATGAATTAAAAGTACATTCTTTGCCCATATGTGGTTTTTAAGTAAGATTCCTTGTAAATACAACAAATTTGCTTTGGATGATTTCAAAGATCTTAATGATTATTTTACCTCTGAGCAATTGAAATTTTTGCACTCATACGAGAATAGATTTAACAAGAAACTTGGTGGATATCCAGTTCCGATATTGCTCGGGTATAAAATACCAAGTGGGGAGTTGCATTGGATAGCATCGCTCTCCAAGGTAGGCAATTTCCCAACGGAAGGCATACCGGAAACCAAGAATGGAATAAAGACCGGAAGATGGTTAACCAAATTTTATCAAGATAGAATCCAATGGGCAATGACATATGATGCTTCATACAATTTATTTTTCGGAAGAGGAGCATTCTGTGAGACATTTACCAAAAAGAAAATATTGGTAATAGGAGTGGGAGCTATTGGAAGTATGTTTGCTAAAACATTGGTAAAATGTGGTTGTACCAATATTTTTTGCTCGATTACGACTTAAAGAAGCCTGAGAACATTTGCCGTTCGAATATACTTTTTTAACAGGAGTTACAGATAAAGTAACGGAACTTTCAGCAGAATTATCTGCGATAAGCCCTTATGTAGAAATTAAGTGCCTACCTAATCAGTATGATTTTTTGCTATAAAATCATCTAAATTCAATAAACAATATAAAGAATATACGATAAATGAATTAGATAGTTATGACCTTATTTTCGATTGTTCCACGGATGATGACTTGATGCACATATTGGAAGAATTGAACCTGAAGCCCGAAATTATAAATATCTCAATTACCAATCATGCCTCGGAGCTAGTTTGTGCATTTTCTCCCAATATTGAGCATTTTGTTAACATTGTATTCAATAATATGCTGCATAATGATGACTTAGATATGTATGAGCCTACGGGATGCTGGAGCCCGACATTCAAAGCGTCATATAATGACATTGCACTGATGATACAATACGCAATACGACATATCTATAACATGCTGAATGGAACGGAAATGAAGCAAAATTTTATTCTTAGGGATACTGACAATGGTTTAAAAATATTAAAATATTGATTTACAAAGACAATATACATAATCTCAGTCTTGAAATAGACAATAAGATAGTGCAAGAAATCCAAAAACAGGCGTTTGAAGCTCTTCCGAATGAGACTGGAGGATTCCTCGTTGGTAAATATTCGGCTGACAACAACACCGCAATTGTTTCTCTTGTTCTAACTCCTGTTAAAAATCATATCAGGACCGACTTGTTTTCAGAGAGAAACAGAAGGAATGGAAAGTGTTTGGGATGAACTATATAAGGAAGGTTTAGTCTATTTAGGCGAATGGCATTCCCATCCCAATGGAAGTTCAATGTATAGTGTAACAGACAAAAAAGCTCTTACTAATATAGCTCGGAGTGAGACGGTCCTTATCAATAATCCAATTATGATGATTGTGAGCTTATCAAAAAAGAAGATTAACCAGATGAGCGCTTATTATTATAACAATGGTAAAATCATAGAATATGAAAGAGAATAAAATTGATATTAAAGAGTTATTTACCAGCCTACAATCCCAGATGCAGGGGATATTGGCTACCAATTCGAAGTTCATAACACACCCCGGCAGTGAAGGTGATTCCTTGAAAATGCATGGATAGATTTGCTGAGAAATTACCTACCAAATCGGTACAGTGTTGATAAAGCAATGGTTATTGATCATAAAGGTAATGTGAGCCAGCAGATTGATATTGTCATATATGATAATTGGTATACTCCCTTTATTTTCAATCAGAATGGATTTAAGTATATACCTGCCGAGGGTGTATATGCTGTATTTGAGGTGAAGCCTGATATTGGAGGAACATCCGCCGGTAAGCACAATATTGTATATGCTGGAGAAAAGTCGCAAGTGTTAGACGACTTATGAGAACTAGTACTCATATGATTAATTCAGGTCAAAAGTATGCCCCTCGACCGTTAACTAAAATTATCGGAGGTATTCTCGGCACCAATTGTTCACAAAAAGAAGATACCGTCGAAAAGCATATTAAAGAACTTTCTGGATTTTATACATTAGAAATGGGGTGTACCATTGAAAACGGTAGTTTCTTTGTTGACTATAACAACAAAGAGGGAGAAACTGAAATTAAGACTGCGAATTTCGAGGATTTTCAAAAAATACTACAATAACAGAGAATTTAATTCTATCAAATTCAGCAATCCAAATCATTCCCTGATTATGTTTCTGATGCAGCTTACAAGTTATTTGCAACAATCAATAGGTACAGTGCCAGCAATCGATATGCAGAAATATTTGGACAACATTAACGAAACTATCGATGATGAAATTTAATCAGAGAAGTTCTCAGTTTATCAGCATTAGAATTTCAAGGTAGTGTAAACTGAACTGTGTCAAGTCTTGTTTACACTACCAAAATCCCAACAGCTATGGAAATGACCTATGTCCACCCAAGGACACCAGGCATTAAGCATTGCTCTTTATGGAGATAGCAGGCCTCTGAAACGGCCTGTTATTTTTATTCTGGGTATCAATGCGCTCGTTCGTTTTTTTTCTTTACTAGGGCACTGAAGTAATTTTTGCCACAAAATTGAATATTTTTGTGGCATTATACATCATTGTGGTATTCATTCAATCTTCATCATCCTCGTATGAACAAGTCCAATCTTTCGCCTGAAACTCTTTCCCCAAAGGCCTCCAAATCCGCACTAAGTCTCTCTTGCAGACCCTCTTCTCCGTCATCACCACTCATCATCCGATCTACGCGAGTTGCATATATTTCTGCTATACGCATTTGCCGATAGGCTTCTTTCATAACATTTATCGTCTCGTCAGACAGATTCAAGACATCAGCGTCATACGGATAGCGGTCATAATAACAATGGTGAATTGAGTATAATACCGGAATCTGTTCTCCGTCAGAAGTGTCAGACATATATCGCGTTGTTGATTGGAATATCACCCCATCACCAAAGAATTGTCGGTCTACATATTTTTGTTCTGCCTTAACGATAGTTGTATCTCTTAGAAGAAAAGATTCCGCATCTTTATAACTGGCAAAACTCATGTAGTCCTTATAGCTATGGTATGAGCCAAAGCTATCTTTCTCGTAAATAGTCCAATAGTTTTCATAAACCTTTTCTGGCTTTGGCTGTAAGGCTCTTTGCTATATCACGCTCAATAGTATCCGCTATCTCGCGCATTGCATATGTGCTCCTATCAAAATATCCGCCACTCATAGTTCTTTAATTTAATCAATTCATTTCATCAACTCAACAACATCTTCCGGCAACATCGCATTCCCTGCATCATCTTTCGGAGCATTCTTAAGGAGCAACATCGGAACAATGGTATAGTTCTTGGCAAACGGCAATAAATTAGCCTTGCGAAGAAGTTCAGTTGTTAACTGTTTACCATTCTCTTGATTTGTCCATTTACATTCTCCAACCAGCAGATATTTTTTATCAAGAGATTCAGCCATTACATCAAATTCCACTTGTTCAGGCTTCTTATCCTCATTGAGAACAGAACCCCACCAGCGTTTTGCCTTACCGTAAACAATTCCATTGACCATATTTCCCGTTACAGCATCCCTGCATAGTTTTTCCCAATGCATACTCACATACTCCGAGAAATGGGCTGCCAATGCCTGTTCTAATGGTAAACGACGACCAAGCTCGATGAACGAACGGTTAGGAACAACAAACTGATAGTAGAATGCCATAAAAGGGTCTGCAATCTTATATAGGCTCTTTTTTGCATTCTTTTCGTCAATTCCGAACGGAACATCTTTCTCTAAAAATCCGAGGTCAATAAGTTTCTTCAATGGACGTGACAGATTAGTTGCAGGCTCATTACATCTGGCAGCAATCTCAGAAAGACGATTTGCACCGGATCCGATATAGGACATGATTGTAGAAGTCTTGACAATGTCCTTCACATCATCTTGAAACAGTTTTATCGGCTCCTCGTAAAGAGTGCCATTTACAGAAAGGATATTGTGCCACAACGCATCGGAAAGTGAACTTCTGTTTTCTCGCAGTTCCCAGTAACGAGGCACACCGCCCCATACAGCATACTCTTCAACGGCACCCACAGCGTCAAGGTTCAAAGCCTCCTGAATATACGGCAAGCGTATAGGCATAAGTCTCATAATCTCATCAGCACGGCCATAGAGAGGTGCCGTAGAATCAAGAAACAGTCCATACATCATATTTTGCGATGAACCACAAAGTACAAGATTATACTTCAACTGCTTTTCATCAACAAATTTCTGCAACACTGACGGCAGTTCCGGGGATTGTTCCACCAGATACGGAAATTCATCCAGGCATAGCGTGAAACGCTTGTCTGTGCGATAATTGACCGCACGAAACAGAGACTCCCAATCCGGATAAGTCAACTTGTCAAAATCAGGAAATACTTGTGCTACTACCTTTGCAAGTAAAGTCCTTTGGTGCTGTCCTTCCGAACGGTCAGCAAGGAAATATACATCACTGTTCGACAACACCCTTTTTGATAAGTGTTGACTTACCCAATCGCCTGCGACCGTACACTACGACCAACGAGGACTCTCTCTTGAAAGAGCATCCCTCAGTCGTGCTGTTTCTTCTATTCTATCAACGAAGTTCATATTCAACATTAATTATGTATTGCAAACATAATGATTATGCAGCATAATACAAAATTTCAAGCCAAGTGTTTTTCTATATGGCAAAAAGAATTTAATGTAAGGTGATGTGAGGCATGAACTCGTCAGCAATACGCTAAAGCCTCATATAATAAAAACGTTCCTGTTTCATATAGTAACTTTAAAAAATTCGAAAATTTCCTGAATTTTTGTTTGCAACTTATTAATATGATATGTCAAATTAGAGGGAGAGAAGAAAATTAGCTTACTTAAAATTTTCTTTTTCGCCAGCAATGAAATTCTATTATTCATAGAAAATTTGCAATAAACCATTTTTAGAAAAGCAAAGGAAAGTAAAGCGAAAGCAACGAATACCCTGAAAGCCAACGACATTTTTTTTATGGTGTCGTTGGTTTTTTGCGTTCCTTTGTCTTTGTTTGTCGTTTTTTGTTGTTATTTTGTTGCTTGAACGCAAATCAGCAACAAAAGCAACAAAAATGAGCAACAAGGAAAGTATCAAATTACGGAAAAGGAAGATGCCGACAGGGAACACCTCCCTGTATCTCGACATCTACCGAAACGGGAAAAGGGAGTATGAGTACCTGAGACTGTACCTCATACCCGAAAAGAACCGTCAGGACAAGGAGAAGAACCGGGAGACCATGAAGCTGGCAGAAGCCATCAAGGCGAAACGGACGGTGGAACTGTAGAACAAGGAGTTCGGCTTCAAGAACGACTATGCAGAAGATACCCTGTTCTTCGACTACTACGAAAAGATGTGCAAGGATCGTCTCGGCAGTAAGGGTAATTGGGGAAACTGGAAGTCATGTCTCCGGCACATGGAGAAGTACGAGCCGAACCGTAAAATCACGTTTGCCCAAATCACCCCGAAATGGGTGCAGGGATTCAAGGACTATCTCGAACATGAAGCGTGCGCATGGGGCTGTGACTTCAGGGAAAGGCAGAACGACCATCCTCTGTCCAGGAGCTCGAAGCTGTCATACTTCAACAAGCTGCGTGCCTGCCTGAACCAAGCGTTCGAGGAAAGGGTAATCAGCAGAAATCCGCTGACGGGCATTGAAGGCTTCAAACAGGAGGAAGGAACGAGAATGTATCTGACACTTGACGAAGTGAAGATTCTCTCACAGACCGAATGTGAATACCCTAACATCAAACGTGCGTTCCTCTTCTCCTGCCTGACGGGGCTTCGCCGGAGCGACATCATAAACCTGACATGGGGTGATGTCCACCAGCAGGGAGACTACACACGTATCATCTTCCGGCAGAAGAAGACCAAAGGGCAGGAATATCTCGACATCAACGAGCAGGCGGCAAAGCTGATGGGAGAAAGGAAGAAGGACAGCGAACATGTATTCACAGACATTCATTCCCCTTCATGCACCAACGAAGCAATAAAGCGGTGGGTGCTCCGTGCTGGCATAAAGAAGGATATCACGTTCCACTGCGGAAGGCATACCTTTGCCGTGATGATGCTCGACCTCGGTACCGACATTTACACCGTGTCGAAACTTCTCGGACATCGGGAACTGTCAACTACTCAGATTTACGCAAAGGTGCTTGACAAGAACAAACAGGCGGCTGTTTCTAAGATACCTGACATTCTCGAATGACAAAAGCAAAAAAAGCAAATGCTTTTCAGAAAAAGCAAAAAAAGCAATTGGTTTTTATGATAAAGACAAGCAAACTTGGTTAAATTCTTTTTGGAAAAGTGTATTGAGTTCTTTACACTCCCCTATATTCCGACCTTTGAGTTGCTGTATTTCCTGTTTCAAAGCCGTATTTTCCGCCTGCAGTCTTTGATAAGCTTTCCAAAGTTCTTCATAGGTATATTTCATATCCATAGTCGAGTGAGTCTTTTACCCAAAGTACTTCGAGATGGCATAGAGCGGAATGTTCTCCATCCAATCCTGGTCTTGATACCCCATCATGGAGATGCGCAAACCTTTCAGCGAATATTCCGGATGGCTCTTGATGTATTCCGACATGGACCGAGCTCGCACATTCTCCTCCGCCTTCACCTCGGCCGGAATCACGCGCTGGTCCGTCTGCAACACAAAGTCAATCTCGGCGGGCGTTTTGTCGCTGCTCCAATAATAGGGCGAAAAACCTTGAGCCACCAATTGCTGCAACACAAACTGCTCGGTAAAGGCGCCCTTAAACTCCTTGAACACATTATCGCCCACCAACATCTGGCTGGCAGGTGCTTCGGTCATACATCCAAGCAAACCGCAATCAAGCAGGAACAGCTTAAAGGCACTCAGGTCTTCATAAAACTTGACGGGCATCTGCAACTCTTTCACACGGCTTACTTTATGTACCAGTCCCGCATCCATCAGCCACTGAATGGCAAGTTCATATTCTGCAGCTCTGGCACCCTTTTTCAACACGTTATATATGAATTTCTTATTTTCCCTGGCCAGTTGCGAAGGCAGTGACTGCAGTACTTGTCCAATGCGCATACTTTCCATAGGGGTGGTATGTTTGGAAATGTCCCGCCGGTAAGCATCCAATATTTCACGCTGTTTGTTGCGCACTTCCTGCAAGTCGTGATGCTGAACGAAATGGTCCACCACTTCGGGCATGCCTCCTACATAATAGTATTGACGGAGGAAATCAATGTATTTCGTGCTGAGAATCTTCAAGATTTCCCAATCGGGCTGATGCAGCAGGTTGCACAAATCGGCTTCACCGGCGGCCATCAGAAATTCCTCAAAATCCATTGGGTACAGATGCATCGTGTTGACCTTTCCAACAGGGAACGATTGTCCTTTGCCTAAAGTAATTCCCAACAACGAACCGGCAGCCATCACGTGATACTCGGGTGCATTCTCCTGGAAATATTTCAAGCTATGCAAGCCTCTTTCCACTTCCTGCAACTCATCGAATATAATCAACGTTTTCCCGGCTTCAATATTCGTCCCAGTAATAGCTTGCAGCGTCAGCAAGATACGGGGTATGTTATAATCGGCTGCAAACAGTTCCTTGGCCAGCGGTTCCTCATCGCAGTTGATGTAGGCTACATTCTGAAACTCAGTCTGACCAAAGTGTTTCATCACCCAAGTTTTGCCTACCTGACGAGCACCCAGCAATATCAATGGTTTTCTTTCAGGATTCTCCTTCCAACTTTTCAGCTGCCCAATAATCTTCCGTTTCATGGTTTTTCTTCTTTTATTCTTTTGACTCTATGCAAAAATACACTTTTTCGAGGATAAAAACCAGCAACCATCACACTTTTTCGAGGATACTTTTGTCGAAATCCTATATTTTTTCGAGGATAACTCCTTGTACACTGTACTGGATTCAAAAAGTACACCCACAAAAAACCTTCATCCACCCATCAAATATCCAACAAAAATCGCTATCTTTGCTCACAACCAAGTCAGCAAAAAGAACTTCATACGAGGGAAGCAAAACAGGGACTTTGGATACATCGAAAGCACGAAAAAGCTCAAAAGGCAACCGGAATAGCATCATTCAAAATTACACTGGAGAGGAGCTTTTTCATCTCAAATCGGGATACTACAATCATAAGAGGTAACGAAAGCAGCATGACTACAAAAGCATAAATTGATATAATCATTCCAGCTTGAGCTTCTGTTGTCAAAAAGTCATTCGCAATATCTGTCAAGAGTCCTATCGGAATGAACTCAGAAGTGTTAAAGATAAATGCGGCACAAGTTAATCCTACCAGTGCCATCCAGTTTTTTGTCTGCATCATGTTACTCGTTCTCATTTTTTTGTTACAAAATTATACATTTTATCGAATCCTGGTATAAGAATAAACAAAATATAGCACTAAAAGCATTAAATTCACAGTAACAAATATAACATTTAAACGGCTTAATCTTCCACTAACGACATCTATCTGTAAATCAGATATTTACTCAATTAAACCGGGACATCAGAAGCAGGAAGAAAAGAAAAACTCCCTCCTGCAGAAAGCCTTATGTTTTCTGAACACGAGAAAACCTTCCATCGTTCCCTATCTGTATGTAGAGAATAACAGGGATGTAACGGTAAATGTCACCACCAAAGAGAATCTTGATTTCCTGTACCGCTCAGCCATGAGGTATGAATTCCGTTTTTTTGCTTCTGGCAACTATCTTCTTCCCCCCCATTTTTTATGTGGACTTAAAAACACCTAAGCATAAATACTCATTTATGCTTGAAATTTCCATGTTTTCCACACAGAAACCGTATGTTTCCGCCTTGAGAAACGTACATTTCACAGATGAAAAACATACGGCTCTCGTATGGGAAACATAAATAACATTTCCTCATGAGTCACAATTCAATGAAGCTTTTTCCGGAAACACTACAGATCAATTATTTTTCTTGTAATAAATCGCGCATATTTTTCCCTATCAGGACGCTGCCTGCATAAAAATCAGTGGGGCTGTTATCGCATACTTACATTTAATCAATATCCACAATTATGAGTATCCACCTCTACCGACACTTGAAAAGCCATCTGGTTGACATATATCAAGTATTAAGGCCTCTCATGAAAATTTTATGCTATACAACATATTATGTAATAAACAATGCGTACTTTTGTGTTGTAAAACATAAAAACAACTACGAAAATGAGATTTATTATTAAATGCTTTATTAAAGGCCTGAGAATGATGGGCGACAACCAACTACAGATTCTGAACAAATAATAGTTCACATTTGCCCATTTTGAACAGGAATAACAGGCAAACAAAAAGACAAGAAATGAAACCGACCACCGGATACGACTTTACCATATTCCGATGATCGGTGTTTTTTTTGATATAAAGGCACCTAAGAGCTGATGCCACAGCCTTGGCGTTTACTTAGGTTGCCGGTTCGGTAGTTCTCATCAATTACGTCTTATCACATTTCAGCCATCGTCCACGTTTCAAACGTACAAGGAAGATAAATCCACGAAAACACAGCTCTACGCACATGGCAATCCATACGCCTTGCAGTCCCAGTGTCGGGGCGAGCCAGGCAGCCAGAGTCAGACGTACAGCCCAGATGCTGAATAAGTTCATCAGGCATGGTATCAGTGTATCGGCTGCTCCGACAAAGACTCCGTATGCAACAATAGAGGCCGCAAACATCGGCTCAGCAAAAGCTTCGATGCGTAAAGCCATTACCCCCAGCTGACGGATTTCCTCCACAGGAGTCATCATCCCGATAATCTGAGGGGCAAACAGATACATAAGGATACCCATTACGCACATGATGACGCCCAACAGGCTGGGGATACGCATATTTCCACTACAGCGAAGCATACCGCCTGCCAGAAAAATCATTTGCAGGACAGGCAGGAAAATGGAAAATATGAAGAAATAAATGGAAGCATCCCGACGGATGGAAACATCGCCTCCCAGCCATGCCGGCAGCGAAGAGCTGATACCTGCACCCAATACAACCAGCAGCAGGCTGAAGACCAGTGTGCCGACAAGTGACTGTAGCAGAATCATACGTGCTCCCTTCAAGTCGCCTGCTCCGATTCTGTGAGCCACCTGTACGGAAAAGCCGGTAGCAGCAGCCTTGCAGAGTCCCCAGAAAAGCCACGTAGTGGTCGATACCAGTCCGATGGAAGCAGATGCCTTCGCACCGATACGTCCCACCATGGCTGCATCAATATACTGCATGATGATGGAAGACAGCTGTGCAATGATAGCCGGAACGCTGAGTTCTACGGTCAGGCACAGCTGCTGCCGCAAGGTCATCGGACAACCGTCACGGATAAGGTCAAGCAACACATCTGTTTTCTTTTTGTGCAGCCGGATGCTCCCTGAATTGCTCCGGTAAGGCTCCATTTGTGTCCGTTTCAGGTAAGTTACGTTTCATCGGGTCATCCTTCTGTTGTTAAGGCATCGACAAAGCCCTTGAAGCGCGACAGGGCATCCTGTAATACCGAACGCGGACAGGCAATGTTCCAGCGCAAGAATCCTTCTCCTTCGGCTCCGTACATGGTACCGCTGTTGAGCCAAAGTCCGGTGGTTTCCAACAGGCGGGTCTGCAAGGTATCGGAAGGCAGATGCAGTGCCCTGCAGTCTGTCCACACCAGATAGGTTCCTTCCAGCTTCGTCACGGGTATTTCAGGCAGGTGGGTACGGAAGAATGCACACAGACAGTCATAGTTGGCCTTCAGATAGTCCAGCAACTCAAGAAGCCAGTCCTCGCCTTCATTATAAGCGGCGATGGTAGCCTCAACCCCGAAAGGATTGACATCGCACACCTCGTTGATGTTGATGGCGCGGTCTATCCGCCGACGCACGGCCTCATCGCGGGCTATTATGCTGGCTATCTGCAATCCTGCAATATTGAAGGATTTACTGGGTAATACGCAGGTAACCGAATTCCACGAATGCTCCTCACTGACAGATGCATACGGTATATAGGTATGCCCGGAGAAAACAAGTTCGCAATGTATCTCGTCCGATAGAACGGTCACATTATTCCGCAGACAAATCTCCCCTATCCGGCACAGTTCCTCACGGATCCATACACGTCCTGCGGGATTATGCGGGTTGCACAAAAGCAACAACTTTACGCCCGGTTCTTTCACTTTACGTTCCAGGTCGTCAAAGTCGATATGGTAGGTACCGTCCTCGTATATCAGAGGATTGGTGACAACGCGGCACCCGTTGTTACGGATGGATGAGAAGAAGCAATTGTACACAGGAGTCTGCACAACCACCCCGTCACCCGGTTCTGTCAGAGCCTTTATGACAGCAGATAGGGCCGGAACCACTCCGGAAGTGTATATCATCCATTCTTTACGGAAAGTCCAGTGATGGCGCCTTTCAAACCAGCGGGTTACTGCCGTATAGTACTCATCGGGGACACGCACATACCCGAATATACCGTGCACTACACGTCTGGCCAGTGCTTCGGTAATTGCCGGTGCCGTACGGAAATCCATATCGGCTACCCAAAGGAGTTCACCAGACGGAGGTTTCTGGAGTGCCAGCCAAGGTATTCGCCGTTAAGCTCAGAATCGTAGATAGTCACATTCTCCACTTCCCAGAAAGCATCCTTAGTGGTAATCTTAGCATTGTGAATCTCCACATTCTTCACATACTGGAAAACATACTTGCTGTCACTCTCCAGTCCGTCCACATAAATGTCATTGCTGAACATGAAGGGATAAGTTCCTCCATGCAATTTAAGGTTTTTGATACGGATACCTTTACAACGCCAGAATACCTCATCAGCATCGTTCATCGTGACGTTTTCAATGTCAATCTCACTCATCTCGCGGAACATTTTGGGAGCGTCAATCACGGTATCCTTCATCTGCAGATGGTCGGAATACCATAACGCCGAGCGTCCTCCCACATCGAAATAGCAACGCTCAATCTTAAAACCGTGAACATGCCAGAAAGGGTAATTCCCCTCAAAACGGCAATCTACTGCCTCAATGTTGCTGCACTCCTTGATGGCCGATTCTCCGGCACGGATTATTACATTTTCCAAACGCAGATTATGCGACTCAAACAAAGGGCGTTCACCACCGAATTCTGAATTTCTGATAACTTCCATATAATTTTCTTCTCCAATCATATCTGTTACTTATCAATTAACTGATACAAAAATAGAAAAGGGCAGAATGCCGGATGGTATACAAATCCTCGGACAATATACCCATGTTACAGATTTTGGAAAAAGGCAGACAGAGCTGGCCCTGCATATACAGCAGAAGCTGAATCACATTCCACAAACCAGGAAGAGTAGTTTGCCCACATTCCCGCCAGGATTCGCACGAAATTTTGTAGCTTTGCAGACAATTTTGAAAAAATGACAATGAAAAATAAACTCATCCAAATTTCTGCATGGATTGCGGCCCACATCACCCTTGTGGTGGTGCTGGTGACGGCCGTGGCTCTCTTTCTTCCCTCCTCGTTCGTCTGGATAGATACATCGGCCATCACACCGATGCTGGGCGTGGTGATGTTCGACATGGGACTGACGCTTCGTCCGTCCGACTTCCGGCCGGTCTTGCAGCACCCGAAAGACATCCTCGTCGGCGAACTGGCACAGTTTCTTATCATGCCCTCGCTGGCGTGGCTGCTCTGCAAGTTATTGTCGTTGCCGGAAGAACTCGCCTTAGGAGTGGTTCTCGTGGGATGTTGTCCGGGAGGTACGGCCAGCAACGTTATCTGCTACCTGGCTAAAGGCGATGTAGCCCTGAGCGTGGCCATGACCGGAGTTTCTACACTGCTGGCTCCCATCGTAACGCCTGCTCTCGTATGGCTGCTTGCCGGAGAATCGGTGAAAGTAGACGTGGCAGGCATGTTTTTAAGTATCGTACAGGTGGTAATAGTGCCCATCGTACTGGGAGTAGCTGCCAATCATTACTTCCAGCGCACCACCCGACGGATAGTACCGTTGCTACCGATGATTTCCACCTTGTCCATTGCGTTCATCATCGGCATTATCGTAGCACACAACGCAGCCAGCATCCTTGCATGCAGCCTGATAGTGGCCGTAGCGGTGATTCTGCACAACGTACTCGGACTGGCCCTAGGCTATGGTCTCTCCTCTCTGGCCGGAAGCAAGCCATCCAAACGATCAGCCATTGCCATCGAGGTGGGCATGCAAAATTCAGGTCTGGCCACTTCACTGGCCGCCACTCATTTTGCCCTGTTTCCCATGGCGGCCGTACCCGGAGCCATGTTCTCGGTATGGCACAACTTTTCGGGCAGCATTGCGGCACAGATTTTCAGAAGACAGGCAGATAAAAAATAAGGAATCAATGCCTGCACATGCAGCATGAGAATGACAGCATAAAAAAACCTGCGGTTCAAAGACGCATCTGAACCGCAGGCTTATCATGTTTCAGTAACTGATGTTACTGCGCTTTTCCCAATAGCACTTCTTCTCCCTGCACAAAGGTAATGTCACGAGGAATTCCTGCTCCGTTAATTCGGTCAAGGTCAGCCTGAAGTGCCGGAGTGATTCCACCGTTCTCTTCTCTGTATTTCTTCGCAAATTCCACATTGCCGTCACCCTGCGTCTGAAGAATCAACGCTGCCCAACCGTTCATGGCTTCCTTGGCCTTTGCAAAATCAATCACATACTGACCTTTGTCATCACGTGAAAATGCTCCTGCTTTCTCCATATAATTGAAGCACATCATATTGGCTTTTCCGTGTGAAGAAGCTGCTCCAAAACGGACTGAACGCAAGATGCCTGCAATGTAAGTAGCCATCGCATCCTCGGCTGTAATGTTCGTAATTTCACCCATTTCAATCAGCTTGGTCACCATGAACAGGCCCAGAATGTCAGCCTTGGCTTCTTCCCAGGAAGTCTTCTCTGTGCCCATCACTGCATCCACGCTTTCATTGGTGCGGATGGTCTGCTTCACACCCAGTCCGTGTGCCACTTCATGGAAAGTCACGTTCCAGAAAAACGCATCGAAGTTAAGGTATTTCTGCTGTTCGGGCGTAACAACAAGCTGTCCGATAGGCAACAGAATCTTGTCAAACTTAGCCTTCATGGAGTTCCGCAGTTGCAGACGGCGTGTACCTTTCAACGCATGTACCCGCTCGTCGTTCGGCAGGTTGATGGCAATCGTCTTGCTTCCTGCGTTGCAGTCGCCGGCATAGTACACCGCATCATACACATTCAGGTCGGACGACGTGCCCGGCACGAAGGTTTTATATTCTGGCGGACAAGGTAACTCTTTCTGAAGGGCCGGAAGCATGGCTACGAACTTGGCCAGGTCCTTGCTGCGGGCTTCATCCTTCAGCAGAATAAACGACTCGTACGATGCCTTGGTTTCGCGGAACTTATCATCGTAAGTTTCAATAGGTCCTGTCACGAAGTCAATCTTGCTATCCTTCATGTCCATCCATGCCAGGTCGCTTGCCAGATAGTCATCTGTTTTGAATGCTTCGATACGCTTTTCAAGGTAGGTTTTCAGGCCCGGGTCTTCTGCCAGTGCCACCGCTTTCTCCAGCAAAGCACAGATGCGTTCTATTTCCGGAGCATAGGCTTCATGATACCATACACTCTTTAAAGAACCATCTTCGTTGCGGCGGATAACCGTGTACCATGAGTCCTTGTTTGCATCTTCAAAGGCATTAAACTCCGCTTCGGTAATATCCAGCGGGTAATAGTTGCATACATCCGGTTTCTCACCATAACCAGCCAGGAAAGGCTTGTTATTGTCCAGACGGTCCCATGCGCCATAGTGAATCATGGCAAACTCTTTCGCATAGCTGTCGGTAATGGTATCGAGCAGACTTTTATCACCGAATGTCTGCTTCCAGAAAAGATCGTCGGTAATTTTCCCCACCTGGAAAAATATTCTCACCAACTCTTTTTCCTTGTCGCTCAAGTTGTTCACAAGATCAGACTTCAGTTCAACAGATGCATACTCCTCTACCTTTGCTTTCATCGGCGATTCCTTCTGCTGGCTGCTGCACGAGCACAGGCTGGAGGCCATCGTAGCAACTCCCAACAAGGCTGCCGAAAAATTAATCATTCTTTTTCTCATACTTCATTGATTGTTTTGTTTGTTTGCGAAGATACGAAAAGTCCTCAATATCTCAGACATTCAGTGATATGGTTTTGCTTCTGTCTACACACCTTTCATACGGAAAAGCTGCAATGACTTGACTAGAATACCCCACTTCTTGTATGAGAATTTTCCATAAGCCTGTAATACTCGGCAAAAAAACTATAAATTTGCTATCGAGTTTAAAGCAAACCAATTGGAAGAAAAAACCAACTCAAAACAAGATAACATGAAAAAAGTAATTGTGATTTCAACCAGTCTGCGTGCTGGTTCCAACAGCGACATGCTGGCCGACAAGTTTATGGAAGGTGCCCTCCAGGCAGGCCACGAAGTAGAAAAAATCTCACTCATCGGAAAAGATATACGTTTCTGCCGCGGGTGCCTGGCTTGCCAGAAACTGGGCAAGTGTGTGATTCAGGACGATGTAGATGCCATCATGCAGATTTTGCTTTATACAATAATACGCAAATATATCAGTTTTGTTCATTATCTTACAAGGAAAAATTACCGTAGCCATGAAACAAAAACCCCTACACTCCTGCCCCGAACTGATTGACTACATCAATGAAACGGGTTTCCTTCCCTTGTTAAGCATGGGCATTGCCGGATGGTCGGCCGAAGAAGTCACGGACGAAGACTGTCAGTACACCCGTTTGCCCGACGGCGGATGGAAATGGCCGCTTTGGGAATGGAAAGGTGCCATCCTGCAAGAAAGCGGTTGCGCATACGGCAAGTTCTTCAAGGACAAAGCTGCATTCATCAGCCGCGAGTGGTGGCCCGACTTCTGCAATTACCGGCGGAGTCTGTTTCCTTATCCGGAGGCGGGAAGTATTGAAGAAACCATCCTCGACGTACTAAGATGCGAAGGCAGCCTGATTACACGAGAGCTGCGTGCGGCATGCGGATTTACAGGACCAAAGATGCGGAGCCGCTTCGATGCCTATCTCACCCGGCTGGAAATGGGCGGCTACATTGTGACGGAAGATTTTATCTATCCCCTCGACCGCCACGGACGGGAGTATGGCTGGGGCTGGTCACTGCTCACCACGCCCGAACGTCTCTTTGGACGGGAGGCCTGCCACCCCGACCGCAGTCCGCAGGAATCACGCGAACGGATGCTCACCCAATTCCGGAAGATACTGCCGCATGAATCCGAAAAGACGTATGCAGCCCTGCTGAAATAAGTCTACAGGAACATCGTCAGCAACGGAATGCTCAGTACGGAAAGCAAGGTGGTGAGGAAGGTTCCTTCTGCCATGATGACCTCCCCTTTCTGATACTGAATACAGAACAGGGTGCCGTACGAAGCTACGGGCATGGCCGCCAACACCACATTGATATTGGCAATGGTTTCGTCCACCCGGCAAAGGCGTGAGAGATACAAAATAAGGAGTGGAACCAGCATCAGACGCAAGGCCGACATCAAGTAGATGGCCATATTGCCAAACATCCGGCGAATGGGTACACGGGCAATGGACGAGCCGATGATGAGCAGCGCAGCAGGCACGGTGACATTTCCCAACAGGACAAACGGAGTACTGATGACACGGGAAGGTACCCATCCGGTCACGACAATCAGAATGGAGAGGTACGACGCAATCATGGCCGGACAGTAGAGAGTGCGCCAGTCAAAACGCATCTTTCCCTGACCGCCTGAAATAAACAGGGTACCGAATACAAAAATCAGCAACGTGCTGGGGAAATTAAGAATGCTGGCATAGAACACCGCACTGGCTCCGAAAATGGAAGCCACAATGGGATAACCGATGAAACCCACATTGCCGAATGCCAGCATGAAACTGTAAATACCGCGGTCGGACAGCTTGACGGGCAAATAGCGCGGAAGCAGAAAGGCTAACCCGATAAGCACCACGTAGGTAGCAAAACCCACCACGAGCAAAGGCAGAATCAGCTTCTTGTCGGGAAGCGTGTCGCCCATCACCGACGAAAGTATCAGACTGGGACACGTCACGTTGATAACCAGTCCCGAAAGTTTGCGGTCGAAATCCGCATCCATCATTTTCTTCTTACTCAGATAATAGCCGATGATTACCAGAATAAACAGGATAATCATCTGTGTAACGATTGCATCCATTGTTTCTTCTTACCTTAAAAAAAGTCGTGCAAAGATACAGATTTTTCTTTACTATTTCATGTTCACCATTAATCGGCTTTTCGTACATTTGCACCGCATTTTAAACGTATCAACTACACATCGTACACTAAGATTTTTATCTCTACCAACACATGAAAAAACTAAGCAAAAATGCCATTATAGGCTATCCGGCAGGAATTATCACCGGTATTACCTACGGATTGAATCCCTTATTTGCGATGCCGCTGATGAAGAACGGTGCCGCCACAGAGTCCATACTTTTCTTCCGCTACGCTTTCGCAGTGCTGCTCTTAGGCCTGTTCCTGCTGTTCCGCAAACAGAGTTTCCGGGTTTCAGGAAAGCAAATCGGCGTATTGTTCGTCCTTGGACTGCTTTACACCTCCAGCAGCATCTTTCTTTTCGATGCATACGAATACATCGCTTCCGGACTGGCTACTACGCTGGTATTCCTCTACCCCGTCCTCGTGGCCATTATCATGGTGTTCCTGAAAGTCGTTCCCTCGTGGCCGGTATGGCTTGCCATTGCCGCCACCTTCGGAGGTGTGCTCATCATGACACAAAGTGACGGTTCACAAACCATCAACCCCATCGGTGTACTGCTCTCCATCGCCTCGGCACTGGTGTATGCACTCTTCATCGTCATCATCAACCGCAGCAAGGCCATTGCCGGCATATCCAACTCCCTCCTCACCTTCTATGCACTCATGGTAGGAGCGATTGTCTTTATCGGAAAAATCCTCAGTTCCGACACTGCAATTACGGCTGGAATCACTACCGGAGCAGACTGGCTTAACCTTGTGGGACTTGCCCTGCTGCCAACCATCGTTTCTACGGCCACCCTCGCCATTGCCTCCCGTAACATCGGAGCCACCAAAGCCTCTGTACTCGGCGTATTCGAACCCATCACCGCCATCATTGTCGGCACACTGATGTTTGGCGAACCGCTGACCACCAACATCATTGTCGGCATTTCCATTGCCATGGTAGCCGTCACGTTCATGATTACCGTGACCAAGCGATAACGCATATAGAGCAAGTAAAGACATGAGAGACTTTGCCGCAATAGATTTTGAGACCGCCAACAACCAGCGCTCATCCGTATGCTCGGTGGGTGTGGTCGTGGTGCGCGACGGCGAGATAGCCAATACCTTTTATTCCCTCATCAATCCGGAGCCGAATTATTACACATACTGGTGCTCACAGGTACACGGACTCACCCGTGAAGATACCGAAGACGCACCGGTATTTCCTGCCGTATGGGCACAGATTGAACCGCTGATTGAGGGCCTGCCGCTCGTGGCACACAACCGTCCCTTCGATGAGAGCTGCCTGAAAGCCGTCTTCCGCGTCTATCAGATGGACTATCCCGACTATGAGTTTTATGACACCCTGTGCGTGGCACGCAGAGTATTTCCGGAGCTCCCCAACCACCAGTTGCACACCGTGGCCGCAGCCTGCGGATACCGTCTGGAAAACCATCATAACGCACTGGCCGATGCTGAAGCCTGCGCATGGATAGCCAGAGAAATTATGTAATCTAGTTTCCCATGATTACACGTTCAATCCAATAAGCAAGGACCCATATTATATCTCCAGCAATTAATGCAATAAGCCGTTGTTTAAATTTCAGGTCATATTTTTCTTCTCTCAACTGTCTCAACTTCGGGAAAAAATTATGAGGTAAATAACATCTCCTGCACAAATAAAATGGTGCAAATACAAATAAAATCAGTAATTCCCACCATTGATAACTTATATTCCTGTTCTTTTCGTTTCGTTTATCTATCCGGGCCTGCTCCGCACGTGCAGCAGCATCCAACCTTTTCATAAAAGCCTCTTCTTCCTCCTTCACAATGTCGGCTATTAACTCGTCATTTATTCCTCGTTTATATAACTCTTTCTTTGCCAGTCTGACTTCCTCTTCAGAATACTCTTCAGTTACATTATTGGCCATCATCAAGAGCTCATCTGTTGAATAATCCCTCACGTTCATTATCCCTATAAATGATTATAATAATTTAAACCAAACAGTTTTACAGCTTCTCAATATACAATATTAATCCATCCTTGTTTACCATAAATCCATATCTCTAAACCACATATTACAATTGGAACCAACAAAAAGAAAATAGCACTGATAATCTTTATTTTCTTAGGATAACGATAATGTTTCATCAGGGCTGATTTTCTTTTCTTCCTGTATCGAACCCATGAAAATAGAAATGGAAAAAGGAAATTAAATCCTATATAATACAATGGGAAATTATCAGCTCTACCTATTTCTTGTATATGTAGCAGAAGAAAATATACAGGAATAACAAAAATGAATGTGTAATACCAAAAAAGTAATATACTGCCACACATCCGAGAATTGCTTTTTTCCCATATTTCGCCTATATAATACAAATAATCAAATAAATAATACGTGTATGCCTCCGGATATGGAATATTTTCCTTTTCCTCGTTTTCCAAAACGAAATCACGGACATGTCCATCTCTCCATACAAAACTGAAGCTATGATTCAAGTCGTATGTGGAAAAAGTAATCTTCACTCCATTAGTTTCAGCTCCAAACACATCGACAGACTCCGGGTAAAAGCGCTCTTTCCAATAAATAAATACTTCCTTATTTTTTATATACCGAACATGTTTGGGTATAATTCGGCTTATCTGACTGCGTATTTCTTCCCAGTTGTCGAGTAGCTCTCTCAGGCAGGCTATCTGTGGCTGAAATGGAGCATCTGAATCTCCATTTATACACAAAAAGTTTCTTCCCGATATACTGAAAATTTCATGGACGTGAACCAATAATAGCTTTCATTTTTCCAACAATTCCAAACTTTAGAATAAAAGATACCCAGTTCTTTCGCATCATACGTTTTACGTTTGCCAAACAGATTATTGGCTAGTCGTTTTATAAATTCCATGTTCATTTTTTATAATAAGGAAAATGATTCATAATGATTTGCAGGGAACGGAGCTTTATGTTGTGTTATCCGTGCTATCCTTCAGCTCCTGCCATCAATAATGTCTCCACAATCTCATTATAACCTCGTTCACCTGCATAATACAATGCTGTCTGCTGAAAATTATCCACAAGGTTTACGTCTGCTCCATGTGCCACAAGCAGTGCAACAAACTCATTGTTGCCTTCCCTGGAAGCAAGAATAAGCGGCGTTTCCCCATTCTTGTTTTTAACATTAACCAGTGCTTGCGCCGCTATCAGGCTATTGCCTATAAATTTATTTCCAAACCCAGCTGCAAAGTGCAAGGGGGTATTTCCATTTAAAAGGGCTTTATTTACTTCTGCCCCAGCATCAATCAACAGATTAACGATGGTCAGGTTTCCTTTCATGCAGGCAATGAGCAAAGGAGTTTCCCCAGCATCATTCGTTACATCTATCATGTCGGGAGATGTAGAGAGCAACAAACGGACTATTTCCGATTGACCATTGAAAACCGCCTGATGGAGAGGTGTATTACCTTGGATATCGCTTGTTCCATCCACTATCAGGCGTATCACAACTTCTTTCAACCCGTGGGCAGTAGCGTAATCTATCGCCTTATGACCAGAATTATCAGTGATTTCTGTGTCTGCCCCTTGTTCTATCAGAAACAGGGCTGCATCAATACGCTTGTTATCAAGGAGATGAATCAATGGAGTTCGTCCCTCATTATCCGTAGCATCCAGATCCGCTCCATATTGTATCAGCTTTCCAATTATCTCTTTATTCCCGTTCCTTGCAACTGCATGTAAGGGTGTTTCCGAACAGTTGTTAGCGATGGAAACATCCGCATCGCTATCGAGCAGAAGATTCACAATGTCTCTGAATCCTTTCAGACAAGCATGATATAACGGAGTATTACCCTCTACATCCCGTTTGTCCACATCAATACCACCTTTTTTAAGGAATATCTGTACAATGCCTTTCTGACCGTTACGGCAGGCATTCAGGAAAGTCATATTGTTATCCATACAAATCTCAACTATATTTCAATAAAAATTTTACAAGAGTTTCGTCATTTTTTTTCGCTGCGATGTCCAAAGCCGTCAAGCCTTCATTATTCACAGCACTCACATCTGGAGTACCGAACTCCATGACCAATTCGGTCGCCTCCTTTGAACCTCTCATCGAGCTTCCCGCTATATAATGCAACAAAGTATTACCCCATTTGTCCTTGACATTGATGTCTGCCCCAGCTTCAAGCAGCACCTCAAGCGTCTCCGCATCTTGTTCCGTACAAGCTCGCCCGTCGTATGGATATGACCTTGCGAAACCTGAAAAACGCGGTATGTTTCCATCCCAGTAACGTCCTCCATAAAGATTCATCGTAGGGGTCTGTCCCTGCATGTTGTGTGCATTCACATCTGCCCCGTTTTCTACGAGATAACGAACAGCCCATATTCCCGTGTCATATTTTGCCCCACGACAAGCCACGGATAAGGCAGTGTTTCCTTCCTTGTCGGCCGGACTTTCCAAATCCCACCCACACGCTGTCAGGCATTGGAGAAAATGCAGGCATGGCTCCTTATACTCACAGCCATGCCCTCTGTTACTCATCCATACTGCAAAGGCTGTACGTTCCTCCGAATCCCTAAAATTCGGATCAGCTCCTCTTCTCAGCAATAACTCTGCTGCTGAAAAATTCTCCCATGTCAAAGCGCATCCCAACGGGGATTTTCCCTTGAAATCAGTCATACCATTATCCTCGCACACAACTTGAGTATCCGCACCAGAACGTAGCAGAGCATCCAAAGCCTCTTCGTCCCTATACCACAATGCCTGAAACTGGTCTAATCCACCGGCAATGGCCGCAAGCTCATCTGTTTCGGGGTCTTGTCCTGACAACAATGCCCCGATTTTCCGGGCACCTCTTTCTGCCGCTATGAGAAAGGGTGTTTTCCCGCAATTGTTCTTTTTCTCCGAATCTATCTGCCCGCTTTCCAAAATAATCCTTGTAGTATGGCAACACTGCTTGTCCAATACCAGAAGGCTTTCCAGCTCTTCATAAGTTTCCTGCTTGTCCTTGTCCGAGTACCATCTTTCAGCAAAGTCAGCTATCCGTTTTTTTCTGGACTTAATATTGTTTGCAATGTATCCTGCGGAGTCGCAAATAGCGTGCAGCACATTGTCACCATTCCAGTCGGTAGAATCAATACGGTTTCCCGACATCAGAAGGACATCGGCCATCAAAAAATGACGATTGCGTACTGCTTCTATCAAAGCGGTTGTATTTTTACCCGAGCGCGTTACCTTCGCCCCTTCGTAAAGCAATAGTCCGGAAATATCGGCATACAGGGTATCATTCGGACAGGAGTTCCGCTTCGCCATGACACACAGCGGTGTGTCACCGTCATCGTTTCTTGCATTCGTATCCGCACCTCTTTCCAACAAGATACCTACAGCTGTAATGTCTGCAAAATAGCAGGCTGTGTGCAAAGGAGTATTGTTCTTATGCATTTCATCCCGACTATCAAGCGGTACATTCCGGTAAGCATCGTACAAATCTGAATTTTCGGTATCGGATGCATGCAGACTGAATATTTCTTCACAAGTCATTGTTGCCATTTTTTAAGTCTATCAATTTTTCTATGCATTTGTACTTTCCTCCCAGACGAGCGGAAATAGCTTTCACTTCACTATATAAATGCAGCCGGAAAGCCGTTTCCGCTTTCAACCGAAGCAGTTGTCTGTATGCCCCGAACACTGGAATACCTTGCGGAATGGGATAAAAAGGGAAATCTTCATCATAATCGTAGCGGAGAAAAGCTTCGGGCAACTGCGTTTCGTATGCAATATCCATTCCATGCAGGAGTCGTTCCGCCTCACAAAGCAATCTGTAACATTCGTCATACCATTTTACCATAAAGCAACATAATGCCTTGTTGTACATTGCTTCGAAGTGCTCCTCATGAATACGGTCAAAGAATGAATAAGCGTCCGAATACGCTTTGCCAAGCAGAAGCAGTACTCCGGCAGAAAACAATCGTTCCACTTCCTTGTCAGTTGTTTGCTGGTCATTGACAAATCGTGCCATAAGAATAGCCTTTATTGCTATATCACAATTGTTACCATTGAAGTCTTACCCACGGACTTTTCTCATCGGAAAGTAATTTATCGGCGTTATCCTTCATTACTGAATTATAGGATTTCTTTCCTCCCCACATTGAGCGCCCTATGATATAGCTCATTGCCAAGTCATGCCATGAAGCGATCTCCCGATGTGCCAGGTCGTACGCTCTGTCAATATACTGCCAAGCCTCTTCTTCTGTGATATAACACATCTCGCAACAGGCACGTGCAAGGAAGCATACCCTACCAGCATCCCATCCTACAACGCCATAACGTTTCAGGTCTTCTTTTGAGGATATCACTTTATTTTCAAGCAATTCATCATAAGTCTCTTCCAGATTCTGAAGCTGAGATACAGCCTTACCATAATCTTCCTGCGACTCCATATATTGCTGAAACACCTCATCCTGTTGCTTGGGGTCGGAAAGAAGAAAAGCCTGCCACACATAAGGGAAATAATATCTGAATCCTTTTTCCAGCAAATAATCCATCTTTTCCCTGGCATCCTGACTGTTTCTGATTCCCCACCATTCACCAAGTATCTGTGGAAGTTCATAGTCTATACCTGTCTTTACAGAATTCTGGTATGCTCCTTGCTGTGAGGCATACAACGCACCGACAGCAAGCTTCTTATATTGCTCATCGGCAAGAGAGGATGCCAGATTAATATTTACAACCTTAAACGCACTTCTGATTTTCCGTACCATCATGTATGCCCCTTTACCTTTCCGGTACAGCCACGTACAGCCCACAAAAACGGCAATACCCGACATTATATAAAATTCGTAACTCATTTTTTCCGCTCTTTTAAATAATCAATCACTCCATGAAAGCTGTAACCAAGGTGAATCTTCATTCTTCAGCAATTCCGCAACAATCTCGTATGCAGTCTGACAATCGTCTGTATCACCGTGCCATACACCACGACCCAAAACGAAACTCATGCCATATTCTTCCCACGAAGAGAAATTTGCAGAAGCTGTTTCATCCGCTACACACATGATGTTCCACATATCTTCTTCTGTAATATAACCACACTGGAAAGCCCAACGCCCGAGGTTGACAATACGTACCAAATCCCAGGCAATGGCTGTATGAGGAACAGAATTCATATCACAGATACTGTTTTCCAACATGTAGTCCGTTATCAACGACACATCTTCTACCTTATCTTCATCAATATCTTCGGTTTCCTGCCCGTTTCTCATGGCAACAAGAACCCTATCCGCTTCAGCATGATGTCCTTCATGAAGCAGCCAGTCAACAATTTCAAAGGCAGACTCTCTGTCAGTTACCTCCCACCAGCTTCTTATCTGTTCCTTCAATGAATCTATATACTCCTGGTGTCCTATGGTATCTGTATATTCATCATTATAGACCAGTATCGGTGCCCCAAGAGCCAACAAACGAAGCTGTTCGCTGTTTAAGGTACCATCCTTGCTTCTTTTTATCTCCCAGCTATCATTATCATCAAAGAAATCATCAGCATTGAAATCTAAGTCCATCAAAGATTGTGTTATATCCACAGCATCATTCATGTTTTTCATACCAGCATTACGTACTGTATCCGTATCCACATCTCCTAATGTCCCCATCGTAGCCTGTTGAGCTTGTATATCGGCAAGATTCGGAACAGCAGCCTGCATCTGAGCCATAATCTGTGCCTGCATGTCCTGCATGTTCATACCTGGTATGTTTCCTAACATTAATTGCGCCTGTTCCATGGCTGACTTGATAGCCGCTTCCTGTGCGGCTCTTGCTATTTCTTCCGGAGTCTGTTTTCCATACGTTTTTCCGTTTTCCATAATACTTTGATTTATAATTAGCCTTCTTGTCTATCAAAAAAATCCTATCTCTCCGTTTTCATCAATCTTAAATGAAGCGGTATAGTAATTGGTCCATATGTGTTTTCCACGTACTTCAGGTGCCTCATCTTTCTTGATGAAATTCAAGTCGAAGTAAGAAACCATGGTGGTATATTCCTTTTTGAAAGATTCATTCTCAGCAAGCAAATGCTCACGACCGACTTTTACCGGATAAATGTAGAACCTGTACTTCCCGACTGATTTAAGATCATATTGTGTACTGTCTTCCTGTGTCATAAACAAGTCATATCCCTCTTTGACCATTTTTTTCAACAAACCGGCATTTATATCGTCAAGATTCAGTGCCGTTGACTTTTCATACGAATATTTCCATTTTTCATTCTTATCCGGTTCACCTGCAACAAATTCTCCGTCTTTTAACTCTATAATAAGTTTATAATCATTATTTTCTTTATCAATGTAGCTAACAGTGATACTTGAAAGCGTATTTTCCAACTTATGCTCACCGTTATCTTCCTCCCATTGCAATTCATAGATTTTGTTTTCATTCATATCGACATTGGTTTTTACGAGCTCCTTTATTTTCGAAATACTCTCTTCTGAGCCCATTCCTAAAGGTTTACTTCCATTACAGCCAACAAGTACCGATGCAACCATTGAAACTACCAGTGTTGCCTTGAAAAATTGTCTAATCATAATATTAAGTTTTTAAATTGGTTTATTTTATCCTAAAATCGCACGAAATTCTTCAAACTCATCGTATGAGTCAAAATATTTGATTTCAAAAATCACATACTTATCAGGAAGACTGACCTTACACTGATTCTCTTCTTCATCATCTTTAATATATTCTATATCTGAAATGAGGAATGAGCGATATTCTACCTTGCCTTTTTCAATGGATGGATATGTCACTCTGTTACCTTCTACCTTGATTGTTCCTCCTTGTGCAATCAACGCTTTAGCCTTCCGCATGCTCTGCAAAGTAAACAACAGAAGCAATATCCCTCCTATTACAAGAATTGTTGACAATACTGCAGGCGACAATATATGAACACGCCTGATACGAAGTCCGAAAGGCCATATCAATGGTACAACAACCATACCTATACCAAATGCCAGACTGGACCACTGATTCGTAAAAACACTGTTTGGAGTGTAATTGAACGTTTTGTTTACACTCTCAAATTTTTCCTTTTCCATAATATTACCAGTTGGTCATTTTTGCAAATATAAAAAATAAAAAAGCAAAATATGACCAACTGGTAATATTTTGCTTTTTTTAATTGAAAAGGATTATTTTATATCATTGCTTCAACGCATCATACAAACACATAAAACTTGAATAGAGCAAATCAGTATCAAGTCCGTTAAACAAAGACATCTCATAAGACATACCCATGAAAATATGATGATAAAGGAGTATCACACTCTCCACATCTATATCTTTTCTCAATTCCCCATTCTTAACAGCAGCATGTATAGCCACACGCCAATGCTCCTTATCATTTTCAATCATTTCCTGTAGCTTGCTTGCCCCATCCGGATAATACAATCTTACTTGCTGCAAAAGATGCAAATATCCGGCATTAGCAGATTTACCTGGCATAATATCTTTACTTAAATTGCCTAAATTGACAATCTTAGCCATCGCATTCTTCACACCCTGAACATACTTCTGAATGAAATCCCTGAAAGTACCATCGTGTATCTCATATTTAGTTTTAGGGTCCTGCACCTTAAAAAGGAACTTATCAGCTACGGCTATGAACAAATCAAGTTTGGTAGGGTAATAATTAAATATTCCAGTTTTAGTAAGCCCTACCTTTTTAGTTATCATTTGCAGACTTACACGCTCATAATTCATTGCCATAAACAACTGAAAAGCACTCTCCAATATTTCGTCCCTATTTGTTTTCATATTTATATATTATAATCCATCTTTCTCCCAAAGATACATGATTAATTTGATTTAATCACATATCGCACATATAATCATATATCTATATTTTGAATTTATAATTATGTTGTAATCAGTTATAGCCTGGTAATCAATAGTGTTAAGCTGTTATCTCGACCTTGTTAACGATTTTATTTCACAATCATAAATTCATTTCCATATGGATAAAAGTCATTATCTATCCATAGTTTGGAGTAGTCTGATAATTTGTAAATTTCAGGTTTATACAGATTCAATACCTTATCCAAAACTCTTTCTCGGAATATTATACCATCTTTATATCTATACTATTCAAAACAAAGAAATTCTGTTTGATTGAACTGTCTTTCAGTTTCATATCAGGATATACTGTAAAACAAGTACCTAGTTTTTTTTGAAAGTCACTCTGATATGTTATGCCTTTCCCGAAATGAAAAGAATCATTATCAAAATGATTTATACGTAGAGCATAGTATTTCTTATCCGTTAGAGATTCGTTTTTCTTGTCTACTACCTTGACAGTTGCAATATCATATTTATCGATAAACCCATTTTCTTGAAGTAAAGACAAAAACTCTTCCGATACGATTTTGAGTTCTATACTGCTTTTATCAAGAAAATCAAATTGCAGGATTCCCGGTTTCTTGTTGCATACAAGGAATAAGACGGGAGGTAAATTCTCGCGCCATCCGTCATTATTTTGCCACATCCATTGCCCGAGATTCTGAAACTTCTGCCTTTTACTCTCATCGTAAGTATCACAGATATCAGATCTACCATACTCCAATAATCCTTTAGGAAGTTTACCTATCCCATATCGCCAAATATAAAGTTCTTCTGTATTCATAATTATTATCGTTAATGGTTAGAAAGGAGCATCGTCAGATGCTATCTTTCGTTGTTACTAACTTATTTATAAACTTCAATCCAGTGAATAAACACCAAATCCCCCAAAGAGGATAAATAATGCCGCATAAGACTGCGAGCATATTCAATCCTCGTTCATCTCCTGTGAAGCCGTTTAAGTTGACAGCTTGCAATATGAAATTTGTAATTTGCCAATCTAATAGACTTTGGTCTATACAGATAAAGGCAAGCCACAAAATGACAGAGCAACATTCCAAGCCCAGCAATAACATTATCGCTTTAGGATACATTGCATAAAGTTTATAGACCTTGTAGATTATGGTTACATCTATAATAATAAGTAAACCTAAAAAACAATACTCCATAATGCCATATATCTCGAACAGACGACTAAAACCTAAGCCACCATAAAATAATGTTATGGCTATCAGTAAAGCACAAGCAGTCAATGATACTATGGATTGGACAGTTTTATTCATCGTACTATTGTTAGTAATGGTTCAGCAGGGAACGGCTTGCCGTTATCCTGCTTCGTTATCAACCTATTCTATATTCACCATTTATCTGCAACTTCAAATTCGCCGATTGTTTGGGTACAAATGTCTATGTACGGAATGGTCTTGACTATCTTGATGTTTTCAATATCCTCACTTCCTCCCAAAGCCAAAAGTAGAGAATATCCGAAACACTCGTCATAGTCTGGAGTTCCGAGTTTCTCCTGTATTACAGGATAATTTTCTAAATCAAACCAGCCTTTCAAGAAACTTTCATTTACCATGACCTTATTAAAAATCGCACGAAGATTAGCGGGAAGTATTAAATATGTTCCGTATCTGACATTCAGATAAACAACGTAATTATTCAGTCTCGGATTCTTTACATAAGCAAAGAGATCTCCGAAAGCCGTACACATGAATGGTAGAAATGATTGGTCATCCTCCTTTTCAAAACAGGAGTTTATCACATCCTGATAATCGGACGGATTGATGAGCTTAAACAGCCCATTACAATAACTTCCCAGCCCGACCTCCTGCCATAAAGTATTCAGTTCGGGATAAGACAAATCAGCATATTTAGCAATAAAAGTATCATCTACTGCTTGCCTCTTACTATTGAGGCTTTTTTCTAAAAATTCTTCGTACATATTTCTACGTTTTATGGTTGATAATGGTTAGAAAGGAGCATCGTCAGATGCTATCTTTCGTTGTTAGATATTTATTATCTTTTCCTACTTGAGCATATGGAACAAAAATTGCCTTTATGATTCGATTATTACAGTTAAATGGAACATAAGTCACCTTACTGTCAATACTTAACGTATCGCTTGGATACTTCAAACAAGAATGTTCATTTTGTAGCAAAACTTCCATTTTTGAAAAGTCCACAGAACTATATATCGGATAGAAACCGGAAAAACAAGTAGGCGTTATGTAAGCAATTTGACTTTCATAATCAAAGAATAAGAAACGATTTCCGTCTGCCACATTATCGTACACAGCAAAGCAATCAAACTTTCTTACACCCTTGATTGTATAGCTTTGTATAAAGTCAATACTACTATCATCTACCGCCTTCAACTCAAAAACAACATTCTTTTTACCTTGCTGATTAAAACATAGTTTATATAGAATTTCAGATTCTGTTTTTTCCGTTTCTGTATAAAGGGAATCTTGTTCAGCCAAAGAATGATATTTTGCTGAATCTTGTTCCACACAGTCATTTTTCGCTATGGCATAGATAAGAGGAAAAAGAAATAAGCAATATAATATAAATATTCTCATGTCTGTTATATCTAATGGCTGGACAAGAAGCTGCGTTTAGCAGCTAACTTGGCATATTACTACCTATTTATGGAAACTCTACAGATATATAACCTTTCTAATAGAATTCAACTTCAGAATAACGAAATGGAGCGACAATAATATGAGTAACGATATAACTGTTTTCATACGCCCTATCATTAACCGCTTTCCAGTACACAGGATTATTAAACCATAATTCCTATTCTTCCCATTCCATCTCCAGTTTTCCATTGATGTCATAGCGTTTCCATCGTCCGGTGCGATGACCATTGCGATATGTACCTATTTCTCTTACTTTATCGTTCTTTACATATCGTGACTCAAAAGGACCAGTCTGTCGACCATTGACGTATGTACTTATTTCCCAATAATCGAAACGGTTATCGCGTACCAATGATTTTGCTTTACCGTTAAGACGTCCGAACTGGTAGGTTGCCTCATAAATAAGTTCTCCAGTTTCAGGGTCGTATTCTCTATAAAATCCGTCATAACGGTTATTCTTTTTGTAAAATTCCTTTACTCGTGATCCGGTCGCTCTGTCGAAACGAACCTGAAGTCCTTCTTCGTTTCCGTTATTGTAAGTCGTTATATGAAGCGTATCTCCACTTTCTGCTATCTGTATCCAGGTACCATCCTTTTGACCATTATTGTAATGGCCGATAGTACGAGGCTGACCGAACAAGTAAAGTTGCTCAAAGTCACCATCAAGCAGTCCTTGTTCATTGTAATAGGATGTTTCTTTCAGTTCGAATGTACCCTTTATGTATGAATATTGTTTGCCAATCTGTTTCCCATTCTTATAGTTATGTTCCCTCCGCAGAGTTCCGTCAAATTCATAATACAAATCCTTCCCATCCTGTTTTCCTTCTTTGTAGAAACGCTCCATTTCCAGCTTGCCGTTTGTATAGAATGTACGATGTGCCCCATCAAGTTTTCCGTCCTTGTAGGATTTTTCTTCTGTCACTCTGCCTTCATCATCAAACTTCTTGAAGATTCCATTCTTCCATCCCTCTTTGTATGAACCTTTGGCTTTCAGCTTATTGTATACATATTCCTCATAATCACCATTGTAGAGACCATCCTTGAACCCGGCAAGAATGTAAGCAGAATGATAACCGTCAATGATACGATGTTCGCCATTGAGAGGTTTATTGCCAGATATATCTCTGTGAAGAATACGCCCGTCTCCCAAATTGATTACAGTGACACAATCTATAGAGTATTCTTTCTGTGCATTTAGTGATGATACACACAGCATGGTTGCCAGAAGCAGCAGATAATAGTTTATTCGTTTCATATCATTGTTTTTAAAGTTGATTTTATTCTTTAAATCCTTTAATATCAATCACCGCTTTCATTTGAAACGGGTGTGCCATCCTTGTTCAACCACACCTGCACATATCCTTCATCCGGACCTTTCAGCTTGTACTCTAAGAGAATGGAATAGTCAAGTCCTAAGACAATGGTTTCAAGCGCTCCTTCCTGATTTTCTGTAGTACGATGTGCAGCCCAGCGTCCGTCATCCAGTGCATCTTTCACCATTACCAGCCAGTCGGCCTGTAGTTTGGAAAGCCCCGCCTCGTTCATCTTGAACACTACTTCTACCTTGCCATGCTGCGTCTGATAGTTGAAGCGGCAATAGGGTGAATTCTTCACATAATCAGTAACCAGTCCGGGGGTAAATATCCGATGGAAACGAGCAAGACCTTCCGGATTGACTGTCAGACAGGAAATGGTACATCTCTTATCGTCAGCCTCTTCATCCAGCCCGTTAAGCAGGTCGCGGTCTGCATTCGGATTTATCCAGTGGAACTCCATCTGTTCAAGTGAGGCTCCCAGCTCTATCTCCCGGCCCAATGTCAGGAACTCATAATCGCCCGGTTCAAGTGAAAGCCCCTGCTTTACGGCTTCCAGCGCGCCTTTCTTATCGCCGAAATAATAACGGAGTTTTCCTACCTGAAGCCATATCCAGGGATAATCGGGCTCTTCCTTTGCTCCTTGCTCGGCATATTTCAGGGCCTCTTCCAACCGACTGCAATACATCAGCGCACAAGAGTAACGATAATACCATGTGGCACATCCTTTAGCATTCTTTTCCGAATCGGGCATCCACTGCATGGCACGGTAATAATATTCATAAGAGGTCAGGTTGATACAGCTATACGAATACCACAAGGCTATCTGGAGGTCAGCCCGGGCCTGTTCTTCTGTAAAACGGCCTTCCTTGACACCTTTCCTTACAAAATCTACAATGTAGCTGAACATTTTTCCGAAATAACCGGTGGCCCCTTCATGAAAAGCTTCCAGCGCACGAAGGTCTTCTGCCGAGAGCAGGGAACCGGTGTCCGGATGTATGCCTTGTTGAGGAGCTTCTTCTTCGACTGTACGTTCCCATATTCTTACCGTACTTACATCACGGCGGAAAGAATGGAAGTATGCCCACGGCAGATTGGTGTGTGAAAAGACATCGGCAGCAACCTCTAATAGTTTCCTTAAATCCCAGGCCATAAAATCCAGGTATCCGCAATACAGTCCCGTAGCTCCCCCCAGAAAAGCTACCACGTCATCGCCAGCCTGCTTCCGGATTTTCTCCTGCAAGTCATCCCTGAGTTGCTGCATTTGTTTCGTACGTTCCTCTCCTTCTACAGCTTCAATTGCCGGATAAATAAAGAATCCAGCCACAATGCCATCCTGATGAAGCTCATCCATGGCATCTGGTTCCGCACTTAAATAGCCGTTGATAAGTGCAGGCACACAGGCACTCCCTGTAAAGACATCCAGACGCCAGTCGGCATTTTTGTCTTCTTCCGGGCTCAAGTTATAGTTGATACGATTGTGAATCAGGAATTCTTCTGCATCTTTGTAATCGGGCAGATTCATTGCCTTCAATGCGTCAGAAAGTACGGACAGCCTGGTGCTGATTCCCTTTTTAGGTGTAGCGGTCAATTCGAAACTGCGAATCAGAGACAGGTAAGCAATTTCACCCAGCTCGTGCGACATCAGGTTGGCCATCATCCACCAAGCCTTGTTTTCGTTTTCTTTCAGCAGAGGAAGCAGTTTCTCACAATAAAGAGTAAGCACCACCTGCTTGCCTTTTATCTGTTCTATCCACACATCCACATCTTTTCCTTTTACTTCATATTCATCTATACGAATTGTAGAATGAGGATTTTTCTGACGGCCTACTATAATGTCCCAGTTCTTACGCACGGATGCCGGAGCATGTTGTTGGAAATAAACCAGTGGAAACAGCTTCATCCGTTCTCCTTCAGGACTCAGTACCAGTTCATATCGGTCCTTTTGACAACCAAGTTCGAATGCCGTGTCACTCAGGGCGATGGAAAGGACACGCTCACAACGGCTAATCAGTTCTTTGCTACGCTCATGGCGTATATCTTCGCGCATAATCTTGCGCAGCCTTGCTTCTTCCCGTTCAAAAGCAGCCCACGCCTTTTCTGTACGTTCACGAAAGGTCTTGTTAAACCGGGGCAACGACAAATCCTTACGGCATGCTTCTATCATTTGCCGGGTATCCTCATCACTAGGACGTGCATCCAGGGCCTGCCGGAAATAGTGGAGCGCTCTTCCCTCTTGCTCTAAATAATAATAAGCATAGGCTATGCGGAAATTCCAGCAATGGTCCCCCTTGAAATAGTTTTCATGGGGTTTCAGTAAGGCAAGGGATTTTTGAAAAAGGTGCCTGTCGGTAGGTTCGGCCAAATTGTTATAAGCACGGGCCAGTTCACTATCCAACTCCGGAGTGCGCTGGTCAGCTGGAATAGCTTCAATGGCATCTATTATTTTTTGAAACTCGTTTTGTCCATTCCACTGTTGGCATTGTTCTATAAGGTTCATAAGTTTTTGATTTTTTTGTGTTTTACATCTGTTTTCATTCATCAGGATTCAAGGAAGTTCGTCAGAGTCAAAAAACGCCTTTGCGTTTGTGTGAAAACGCTTTGACGTTTTACCTGAAACGTACTTGCGTTTTACTTGAAACGCAAAGGCGTTTGACAGCAAATGCACTTGCGTTTTTTTCACTTCATTTGCATGGAGCAAACACAGACCAGGGCATAGCCTCCATAGTCACCATATCAAGCAAACCGACTTCAAATAATTCTTTCCTACCTGTTTCCTCCTTATTTTATCTGTACCCTGAGTTTTCTGTCCTAAATTCTGTTACACAAAATTTATTTTGCACACACACCAACCATTCATTTGCTCAAAAATACCACAAATTGATTACCATACCTCATTTGTCCACTTAATATGTCTTAAAAAAACGACCACACGGTCATAATTTAAGTTTTTTATACTTTTCAGCCTACAAATGAAGTTCCCAAGTATATTTTCTTATTAATTACATAGTTTTTTTGCAATTATTAAAAATATATTAAAACTTTCCGAAGAAGTTGTTTTTATCAATTCATATACCTAATTTAGCCCCACACAAATTAAAATAACCTTTCATACCATTAAATATCCGCTTCCATTTTGTTAAGTCTGGACCCTTCTGTAAAGCACACACCGAAAAGCCAGCATTTGATTTGAAACAAGAATTACTACACTAAAAAATTCAATTATGGCAATCGGATTTAAACCTAAAGCAGAAATGACGCTCAGCCTTCCCGGCTGTAGCCCAAGCGAAATCCTGCTGATTGCGGCAGAAGCAGCCAGACAGTTAGGCTGGCGAGCGGGAGGCATGACACGCACAGAAGCTGTATTCTATACTCCCATGAGCATGAGGTCGTGGGAGGAAAAAGTAACACTTCGCGAAATAAACGGACAGATTGTGGCCACCAGTGCCTGTTCTACCATACAGATAATAGACTGGGGGAAGAACAAATCCAATCTTAAAAAGCTTTTCAAAACCATGCAGCGCTTACACAACAGCCACTGCATTACAAATGACAAAGAGAGCATGCATCCCTACATTGCCTATATCAGTGAGCAGAAAGAGGCGGTACAGGCACACATCCGCAAATATTTCGGCAGCATCAACGCCATTCTGCGAAGCGAAAAGACAAACTCTCCGGTAGAAATACTTCTCGTAGCTCCAACCAACCGATATGATTATTACACGCTGGTCACCTGTGGAGCGGGTGCCAGTTCCATGAAAATGCCACATAAGGATCTCCCCTCCCGGTGCGAGTTCTGCATCAGCCTTCCACCGGAATGGAACCCCGAAAGCAATGAACCGGAAGACAGATGGCCCGTGGAGTGGCTGTTCCGGTGTGCTGAACTTACCCGGCAGAAAGACATCTGGCTGACATGCGGACATACGGTATCCGACGGCAGCCCATTGCATGAAAACACAGCCATGGAGTCCCTTTTGCTCCTTTCCCCTGAAAAGCGGGATGAGCAGGCCGGAGAATGTACATTGCCCGATGGTGAGAAAGTAGCGTTCTACGAACTGTATCCCTTATATAAAGAAGAAACCGAATTCAAGCAGGCTAACGGACTGGCGAATCTACTTGACAAACTAAAAGACTGTTCACACATTGCCCGCACTGACCGTAGAAACACCTGTGAAGGTTACAGCGCGTTTCATTCCGCAGAAAACGACGGAGTCATACTGGACGATAGCAACAGAATGACATTCCGTTCCATACTGACCCCACGAAAAGGCAATATGGCCACCCCTATTTTGGTATACATCAACGTAGCCATCTTCCTGCTAATGGTGCTCTGCGGAGTAAATTTCCTATTCCCGACGGGTATTTCCATCCTTAAATGGGGAGCCGACTTCGGTCCGCTTACCCTCTCCGGCGAATGGTGGCGCACGTTTACCTGCAACTTTATCCACATCGGGGTCATTCATCTCCTGATGAATATGTATGCCCTGCTTTATATCGGTGCCTACCTGGAACAACTTGTGGGTACCGACCGGCTGAGTGTGGCATACGTGCTCACCGGACTCTGTTCTGCATCTGCCAGTCTGATGATACACCCTGACAGTATCAGTGCAGGGGCTTCTGGAGCAATCTTCGGATTATACGGTATCTTCCTTTCCTACCTTCTGTTCCATCGCATAGAACGTCACCAACGGCGGTCGTTACTGTACAGCATCGGACTCTTCGTCGTGTACAACCTGCTCACGGGAGCCCGAACGGAGGGAATTGACAATGCAGCCCATGTAGGCGGACTGGTAAGCGGGCTGCTGCTGGGAGCAGGCTACGTGCAGGCCGACCGCATGCAAACAGACAGCCGGGCCATTTCCCGCATCGCTGAAGGAGTACTTCTGGTGCTCTTCATACTGGCATTTACCGAACAGACACGTCTTGCCCCATCAGAATACGAGGAGATACAGGCAGCATGGAAAAGCGGAGAACTGGAAAAGTATGCCACTGAAGAAACAGATGGAGAAGAAACTGCCAACTCTGACACTCCCGTCTTGTCTCCTCCCACCACAACCGACCCTGACAAATGGGAAACTTATACTGTCGACCAGCTTGGATTCAGCTGTTCCTATCCGGCACACTGGATGACACAAAAATCAAATGAACAATGCATTCTCTATTTGCTGGATGAACAAAACAGCATAGCAATCAATCACAACAAGTTTGATACCGAAGAAGAACTGGACGAGATGCACCGAACCATCCTGCATTCCATGCAAGGAGAACCAGTTGAGAAAATAAACGTCCAGGGAAAGGAGTTCGAAAAAATATCTGTCCCTATGGACTATCCGGTAGCTGGAGGAGGCACCATCCATGTGCAGCAGACCCTGGTATTCCGGTTGGACCGTGAAACACTCGAAGGCTATCTGATTATCTGCTTAACCACAGACGACAGCCATGAGGCTGAAGCCCAGAAACTGATAGAATCCGTACAATTGAAATCCTGACAGAAATACTCACCTTAAAAACATATATCTTATGAAAAATCAAAATGACATGATAAAAGAAGTTCAGGCACTTCTGGAAAAAGGACAAATAGAAGAAGCCATCCGACTGATGGAATCTGTTCCCGAAGCAAAACGAAGTTATGAACTCACCGGCCTTCTGGCACGTGAATACGCAAACTATGGCCACAGCATAAACCATGGAGAATCTTATCTGCTCAAGTCACTGGATTTGTTAGAATCGACCAGAAAGGAAGGCCGGAACGACCCGAACTGGCATTGCAGAATGGGATACGCGCTAATGCACCTGGAACGTGAAAAAGAAGCTATACCCTATTTCGACGCCGTCATGCAAATGATAGATGACGACCCCGAAACCCAGGAATTTTGGAGCGATGTGAAAGAAGCACTGGAAGAATGCCGGCGTGTGACCGACTTCCTCGCCTCTCCTTCCGAACAGCCTTTATCCTATTACGAAGAAAAATCATACATGCTCGCCATTCCCTGGAGCGACCAGGAAGACACCCTTTTCGACCGCGAAGAAAAAATCAGACGCATCAGGCGGATGGAGGGAGTAGAAGTATTGTCCGTGGCTTCCGAGAACGACGGTGAACAGCCTTTCATTACTATCAACTATCATGGAGAGACTTATACTGTCGACCTCTCTCCTTATCCCGCTTACGACAGTTACAAATCAATACAGCGTAGACACATATTTTCTGATGAAGAAAATGAAGAACTGGCAAAGGCTGAATTCGGCCTGATGGTTATCATGCCTTTCGGAAAAGACCATAAGTCATCCTTCCATTTCCAGCTCAAGCTCATTGATGCCCTGATGCCGGAATCGGTAGCCATCATTGATGAAAGTGCCGAACAGATTTTCTCCGGACAATGGGTCCACCTGGCTGCTGTTTCAAATACTCCTCCCAGTCCGCAGTACATCTATCAGATACATGCCGTGACGGATGAAAAGGACGAAGTCTGGCTTCACACACACGGACTGGCCCGATGTGGCTTGCCGGAAATAGAAATTCTGGATGCCGGAAAGAAAAACCTGAACGAAATTGGAGAAGTGATGAACACCATGGCTTGCAGCCTGCTTGACAACGAAGAAATTCCGGAAGCAGGAGAACCGGTATTGCTGGCACGATTTGCTGACAACTCACCATTAGTGGGCACACTGATACCATGGCCTGAAGCACTGCACCGATACCCTCAGGAGGTAAACGGAGGACTCCAGCAACGTAAATATGGACACAACACCCGCTCCTGCATGCTTTTTGCCTACCCAAGCGAAGAAGCCATGAATCAGCATCAATATGTGCCTATTACCGACCTTGCGGACAAAATGGACGATAACCTGCTGTGCATGATTACCAATGCCGAAACACGGCGTATGAAAGAAATGGCCCTTGAGCGCCTTGACTATATGAGAAGAGCTTGTGCATCCGACCCGGAATCGGCTATCGTCAAACTGGGGCTGACGGTCGATCCGGAATTCGCAGACCCCGATGAAAAGGAACAGAAAGAACACATCTGGTTCCGCATGAAAGGTTTCATCGGCCCCGACACATTCCGGGCAGAAGCACTGAACGAACCTTACTATATCAGCTCTTTGCATTGTGGTGACGTAAATGTGTATCACGTCTCTGAAATCACCGACTGGCGTATCCTGACGGCAGACGGACAAATTTCTCCGGATGACATTTACCTGCTTAACTACACGATTCCCGATTCCAAAAGCTGACATCACACCAATGTGCTTGCAGTCTTCCACCTATTTTTAGTAACTTTGCAAAAGTTACTAAAACCCACTCACTCATGAGAATTCTGCTCGCCATCGATTCATTCAAAGGCTGCCTTTCTTCAGCAGAAGTAGAGGCAGCCTTCTCGCAGGCCCTCACCGCCCGCGGGGCAGAAGTCCGTTCCCTCCCCATGTCCGACGGAGGCGAAGGAATGCTTCCAGCCTTTATCACCGCCCTCCACGGGCAACTTCTCCAAGCGAAAGTACACGACCCGCTGATGCGCCCCGTCACCGCTTGCTACGGCATTGCTCCCGACGGAACCGCCGTCATTGAAACTGCGCAAGCCTGCGGGCTGACGTACTTGTCTGCCGAGAAACGCAATCCGTTAGTGGCTACCACCTACGGCGTAGGCGAACTCGTGGCGCACGCCGTACGGCACGGATGCCGGCGCTTCCTCATCGGACTGGGCGGAAGCGGTACGAGCGATGCCGGAAAAGGCATGCTTCAGGGCCTGACCGACTCCCTGACTCCCGGCGGCACGATAGAAGACGTATTGAAAGGTTCCCTGTCCGACTGCCACTTCATACTGGCCAGCGATGTACGTAATCCGCTCTACGGACCGGAAGGCGCCGCTCACATCTTCGCCCCACAGAAAGGAGCCACTCCCGCGATGGTAGAAGAACTGGACCGACGCGCCCGTCAGTTTGCCGAAGAGTCCGCCCGGCGCATGGGCAGAGACGCATCCTTCCAACCCGGTGCCGGAGCTGCCGGCGGACTGGGATACGCCTTCCTGCAATATCTTCAGGCCACCACCCAATCGGGTGCCGACCTCCTGCTCGACCTCTGCGAATTCGACACCCTCCTGACACATACCGACCTCATCATTACCGGCGAAGGACATGCCGACCGTCAGACACTCATGGGCAAGCTTCCCGAACGGGTGATGCGGCGGGCACAGGCACAGCATGTCCCTGTCTGGCTGGTAGCCGGAAAAGCCAGTGATACCGAATCCCTGCTGAATACCGGATTCAGTCGGGTGGAAAGCCTTACCCCCGATGGTATGCCCCTTGCAGAAGCCATCCGTCCGGAAGTCACCCGGGAGAATATCCGCCGGTGGGTAGAAACCGTATGGAATCAGCTGAAAAAGTAGTATCTTTATCCCGAAATACACACATCCAAATTCCTAAAAACATGAAAGTTTATTCATTACTGTATCTGTCGCTGTGTTCTTTGGTAACACTCTATGCGTGCCAGTCGTCACATACTACCCAGATGGAAAAGAAAGAACTGAAAATGCTGGAAGATTCTCAGCCGAAATCAGAAGAAGAAGCCTTCGAGAACTTCTACACTCCCTCCCACGAAGGTCTGATTAATTGGGTACTCACCGATACCGCCACCTTCTCCCATCCTTTCACTCAAAGCATCGAAAAGGAATACGTCACCATTGCCACTTCAGACGACAAATGCCTGCGCATCTATTCATGGAATACGGGCGAAGGAGGAACCATGATCTGCTGGGGCAACCTCATCCAGTACAGAAGCGGGACAGAAATAAAAGCTCTCCACCAGTCGCTCGACATGCTGCTGCATCCCGACGGCGAGCACGATGAAATCGATTTCGGCAGCTACATCGACACCATCTATACCTATCCCTGTACAGACGGCAGCAAGCTGTACATGGTCGACGATTATTTCAGGATATCCAGCAACTACTCCGCTAATTCCCTGGTGGCTATGCGGATAAAAGATGGAAATCTCGTCAGCGCCCCTTGCTTCGTACGCCACGGCAAACGCTCAGACACCATAGGCTTTGAACACAGCATTGCTGACTGGTACTTTCTTGCCAATCTGGGCGAAGGATGGGACTGGCTTTTCCAATACGACAAAAAAGCACAAAACCTGTATGTAGCCACCACAGACAGCATGAACTGCATTTCCGACCGATACGACATCTACCATTTCAATGGCACAGATTTCGTCTATCAGAAAACCAGCGCTCCTTTCTGGCTGCATCCTCAGTTACACCACTACCAACGGCTGGAACTGTTTTTCAGAACGAAAGATTACATCATCCGAATCGACAATCTAGACGGAGAAACCATGCGATACGCTTCCTGGAAAAGCACACAGCAGATGTCAGATACTCCCGAACTGGTACTGAATGGCAGCTATGTAGAAAAGGACAACACCTTCCTCTTCTCAAAAGGCAGCTACCGCTATGTGGTAACCATGGGCGACAAAGCCACCCTGAAAGTACAGCACAACGGAAAAACCATCCTGCAACAAACTCAAGAAACGAAAGAGTTCTGATACGCCCACTGTAGACTTTATAAAGCAAACAACCGGGGCTGGCGGCACAACCTGTTACAGTTGTCCGGCAAGGCCCCGTTGAAAGTATCTGATAATCGAAGAATCCTCATAACATAAATATCACGTTATGTTCACCAAATCCGCAGCCACCTCTCCGACGAGTTTCCCCCACACAAGCTAAGCAAACAGCAGATGATAAGAACGATAACTAGGGTCATCAGCCAGATGACCACTTCCTTTTTATCGATTGATTTCATTGTCTTTCCTCTTTTTCTGCAACTATACATTAAACCACATTATCTCTTGCATTTGGTGAAAATCCGCAACCTGAACTGGTGCGGTGGAAGCGTCTCATCCGGGTATATCCCCCATTTACCCTCCGCGTCGGGCGGCAGCTGTAAAAAACATTCGTGCACCACGTCCATCGCCTCCGTCGTTTCCTTGTCGTCCGACCAGTCCGCATTTTCTATTGAAAACACAGCCATCGCCACCTCATCTGCAGACGAATACTTCGCCGGCAGCTTCTTCCACCAGTCCTTCACTTCCTTCCTCAGGAAATCCAGACTACCGACAAGCATAAAAAAGTCGATGTGCTTAGAAGGAGTCGGAAACTGCAGAAAAGTCCTGAAATCATTAAAGTCGAAGGTAATCATGCAACGACGAAGCACCATCCCCAAAAGCGAATCCGTAAACTCGATTATCTTCCGGTCCGCTTCCTGATACACTTCCGTAAGCATGGCATACCGGGAGTCATCATAATCCACTGTATAAAGAGCGTCTGCCATCGGTTCCAACGCCTTCAGCAAACCTAAAGCATTCTTCCGCTTTTCCGCTCCCTCCGACGAATGGGGAATCGTTGCCACCAGAATGATTGCCTTGTTTCCCACCTCTCTGGCCTTCTGCAGGAAAGACCTGATACACCCCTCTCCTGTTCCTCCACCAAGGCATACCACAAACATCGCCACAAGTCTGCCCCTTAATACACTCTCTATGGCAGGGAAAGACTTACTGCATTCATACTCCGCAAGAAAACGGTCCTTACCGCTACCCAGTCCTTCCTGTCCAATCAGGTATTTGCCGCACAAGGACAACTCATCCATTTCCTTCCGATTCATGCCAAACGCATACAGTTGCACATCAGGCAGACAGCATTTCCGCATCTGGTCTACCACACGACCTGCTTCCCCGCCAATGCCCACTATAGATGCAAAACGTCCACTTCCCGGAATCAGCGCTCTGTAATCGAATAGCTTATCTAAATTCTCTTCCATACATTTTTTCTTTTAATGATTTTCATAATGTATGGCAAATATGCACCTGAAGATATGCCATATAGGGGGATATGAAGAAAAATTTTATCCGGCGCTCCGAATTATCTAATGGGTAACTTGTCCTGTTTTCAAGGTTTCTACCAAGTTAGGTTGGTTCTTCCATTCAGCGGGAGGAGCAATATGAAGATAACGATTGCACAAGTCCTATTGGTCTCCTAATAACAGATTCCGGAAGAAGCGCTCCAAATATATAGGTGTATAATCAATCCCTTTCTGTGCATTCTTGTAATTCGCCCTCACCAATGCATTACAGATTCGGTCTTAAATATTATTCCAAGGGAATAATAACATCACTATACCAACTTCAAATATACGCATTATTTCCGTATTAGATTTCTTTCAGCAAGAACAATATATTTCATTCCACACGGCTCTTTCGTTTAAAACAACCTCTATAATCCTTGTTATTCTCCGAAAAACCATTATTTTTGCGCACAGCGATGCAGGAAGCACCGCTTCCGGTGTTTCTTTTTATCGTTCATATAAAATTATTTTTGTAGGCAGAAATCAAATGCGACAGAGGTCGTTTTTTGATTTTCGCCTTAATTTTCGCTATGCGAAAATACGATTTATTTTTTGCTGATATGCAATATTTTGCATGTCTAATATATAAAAAAGAAACATGCATTCTGCCGTCGTGGCAGCATAATGAAACATCTGAAAGAATTTGTGAAATCAGTGCCGGATTACCGCAGGACAGACAAGGGAAACTACAAATACAAGCTGGAAGATATTCTTCTCCTTGTAATACTCGGACGGCTGGGCAAGTGTATAACAAGACCGGATATAATCAGATTCGGCGAGCGTAATCTGAAACGCTTCCGCTCTTTAGGAATTTTGTTGGACGGCGTGCCTTCTGAACCTACGCTCTGCCGTATATTCAAACATATTGATGATGAAGCCATGTCTGAGCGGATGTCTGAATTTACCTCCACCTTCCATGATGAGCTTGTCGGTTGTGCCGGGGACATCCTCTGTATTGACGGCAAGGCAATGAGAGGGACGGTACTTGAAAACGGACGCAACCCCGACATCGTATCCGCCTATTCCCTTGAAGGAGGTTTCACCCTTGCCACGGACATGTGTGAAGAAAAAAGCAACGAGATAACTTCCGTACCCAAACTATTGAACAAGGTGGATGTGTCAGGATGCATAGTTACGGCAGACGCCATGTCCTTCCAGAAAGCCATCATAGATAAAATCCGGGAAAAAGGCGGTGATTTCCTTATCGAGCTGAAGGCAAACCAGAGGACTCTGCGATATGGGGTTGAGGACAATGTCGAACTTGCAGAGCCTGTGGATGTATATTCGGAAGGCCCTTTTTTTTCTTGAACATGGCAGAATAGAGACCAGAGTATGCCGTATCTTTCGTGGAAATGACCTGATTACGGACAGGAAAAAGTGGAATGGAAATCTGACGGTTGTCGAAATACGGACTGCAACGGAGAGAAAATCTGATGGTCAGAAATCTTCCGAGAGGAGGTTCTATGTCTCCAGTTTTCACGGAAGTGCCAGGCGGCTGAGTACAATAGCCAGAATGCATTGGGCAATAGAAAGCATGCACTGGGACCTTGACCGCAACCTGAGGCAGGACTTCATCAGGCGGAATAGTGCAAGGTCCGCCAGAAACCTTGACACGATACAGAGGATGGTACTGGCAATACTTTCGATATGGAAAGGTAAAAGGAAAAAGCTCTCCGACAAGGCTAAGGGAACGGCCGAACTTATCAGAGAACTTTCCTTGGACTTTACCGCAATGATACATATGCTGGATCAAAAATGAGATAATTTGTAATTTCAGAGGATTCGTAACGTTTTGGGTATCAATCATAACAAAATCCCTGCTTCCCATAAGAAGTGGGTGGGGGAATTATGTGCCTTTATCTAAGCTTAAATGAAAGAGCCGTGGGCGGCAATAGATTCCGGATGAGATTTATAGTCCCAAACAAAAAATTCCTTACCTTTGGACTAAACAACATAATATCTCATAAAACTTAAACTCTATAGTATATGAAAGCCAAACACATCGCATTCCTTTCACTCAGTGTGCTTGCAGGAACATTTGCTTCATGCACCGGCTCACACGAAATAAAGATTACAGGCTCGGTAAAAAATTTAGACGGAGGCACAATTATCTATCAGAAATCCATCGACGGAATGTTTAATTCGCAATCTCAGGATACATTGAAGCTGAATACGGACAGTACGTTCAGTCTCACACTCCCCAGCAACGGGTACGAACAGATACGCCTGTTCCTGTGGGGAAAGCGTTACTTAGGTTCTTTCATTGCCGACGGCGGAAACTATCGCCTGCAAATTGATGCCGCAGCCACGCATCCCATCTCCATTCTGGAAGGCAAGAATGAAAAGAACATGGAGGCAGCACATTATGACCTGATGGGCGAGCATGTACGCGTGCAGGAAGCGTTTAAGGATGAAATATACACAACCTTCGGCAACGCACAAAAAGCACTTTCCATTCCTCATTGCGTGATTATCGGGAAGGATGGAGAAATCAAGTTCAAATCGGCTGCTTCTCCAGAAGATATGGAAAAACTAAAATCTCAATTGAAAGAGGCAGCGCAGGCAGAAGCATAATCCCTATTATGCATAGAAAAGCCGCCACGTATCCCTTCCAAGATGCGTGGCGGCTATGTTTTACTTCAATGCTTTCCCGTCGGAGAAGGCATTGCCCACCTTCTCTCCTATCACCAGATAATGATGATGAATCGGGTCGTACGTAATCGGTTTCAAACGGGCAGGGTCAATCTGTCCGTTTTCATCCAAAATCTCTTCTGCTGCCGACACGTTGACAATACGGCCTACCAGATGATTGCTCTCCTGATCGTATGAAACCAGCTCACATTCCAGTGTCATGGGCAGTTCCTCAATGACCGGCGCATTCACAAACTCCGATTTTACGGCATGGAAACCGGCTTTGGCAAATTTATCCGGCTCTTTCTTTCCCGAGACAAGCCCCACATAATCGCAGGCTGCCACATGGTCGGCTGTAGCCATGCTCACGGTAAAGGCTTTCGTGGCCAGAATATTCTGGGTCGTCTTGTGTCCTTCGGCCAGGCAGATGCCCACCATGTCATCCGTATAGATTCCTCCCCACGCCGCATTCATCGCGTTGGGGTTTCCATTCTCGTCGTACGCTGCCACAATAAATACGGGCATCGGGTACAACCATGTTTTTACTCCAAAATTCTTTCGCATAGTCTGTATATTTTTAGTTGCAGTATCGAATCATTTGTCATTTCGAGGACTCACCGCCACCTTAATCACCCCATCCAGACGGTTCTCGAAGATGCGGTAGGCTTCTTCTATTTCATTAAGCGGGAAGCGGTGTGTAATGAGCGGCGTAGTGTCAATCTTTCCTTCCGCTATCAACCGGAGGATTTCGGCACAGTCACAACCATCTACTCCGCCTGTCTTGAAAGTGAGGTTCTTACCGTACATGTCGGGCAAGGGAAGCACCTGCGGACGGTCGTACAAAGCCACGACGGTCACAATGGCATTCGGACGAGCGCACTCCCAAGCCAGCTGGAAAGTATCATCAGCTCCGGCCACTTCAATGACTACGTCGGCTCCTCCATGCGCACTGTGGGCTTTCACAAACTCCTGACACTGTTCCGGTGTAGTGACCAGAACTTCGGGATAATGGGTCTGTACAAAACGGATACGCTCTTCCGATTTCTCACATACAATGAGACGGCGCGGATGTTTCAGCCTGGCACAGAGCAACGTACAGATTCCCGTAGGTCCGGCTCCAATCAGCAGCACCGTATCTTCGGGCGTGATTTCCGAGATACGAGCAGCCCAAAAACCGGTGGACAAGATGTCGCCCACGAAAAGCGCCTGCTCGTCCGTCACTCCGTCGGGAATACGGTTCAACCCCTGGTCGGCATGCGGCACCCGCACATATTCCGCTTGTCCCCCGTCGATACGGCAACCCAGTGCCCATCCTCCGTCGGGGTCCTCACAATTGTTTACATATCCGTGCTGGCAGAAAAAACATTCCCCGCAGAAAGTCTCCACGTTGACCGTCACCCGGTCACCCGGCTTCACGGTAGTGACCTCTGAACCGACCTTTTCCACGATGCCCACCATCTCATGCCCCACCGTAATACCCGGTACAGCACGCGGCACACTGCCGTGCTTGATGTGCAAATCACTGGTGCAGATACTTCCCAACGTAACGCGCACCAGGGCATCCTTCGGGTCTTTCAATTCGGGCACAGGCTTCTCTATCAGTGAGAAACGACCGTGCTCCATATACGTATAAGCTAACATACTCTTAAATTTTAATGAAAATACGCCTTCAACACTTCTCCGAACACCTCTCCCGGTGCTATCTTATCAAACAATTTCATCGAGGTATGCAGTTTCAGCACGTCCACCTCCGACCCCATCAGTTCCCGCACCGTGCGATGGCCACGATGACCTAACAAGGCATGGGAGATTTCCCGCAGGCGGACACCCAATACAGGATGTGCCAGATAAGCCCGGGCCTCTTCTTCCCCGTCCAGTCCATAAAACTCCGAGTTGTAACTATAGCCCAGCCCCTTCTGCTGAGGGAAGATATACCAAATCCAATGGCTGCGCTTACCTCCATTCCTGATTTCCTTCAATGCCACAGGATACACGCCTTCCTGTGCATCCAGAAACCGTTGCAGATTAAAATTCGTGTGCGACATATTCCTTCGTTTTTTATCTTTACTCAAATGTAAGGATAATCCCTTAATGAGCCAACGGTCTCGAGGAGAATTATTTTTGTCACAAGTATGATTTTCCTCCCTAATTCTTCGTTAATTAAAGAGTTATGCTTATATTTGTCCCGAAAATCCACACAAGGCGGTTTTCATCGCGCATTGATTTTTAGATACAGGAAGTTACTATTTTCTGAGCCGTCCGCGACGCTTCGGAAAAAGCCTGCTATTGTCGACCCTTGAAGCCTACGCACAAGGAAAGAAAGAGCTTTTCAAGGGACTGACACTGGAGAAACTGGAGAAGGACTGGACAGTATATCCGGTGCTGCACCTGGATTTGAATACACAGAAATACGATACGCCGGAATCGCTGACCAGCATTTTGAATGATAATCTATGTATTTGGGAAAGCCAGTACGGCGCACGGGAAAGTGAGACAAGTCTTTCCCTTCGTTTCCAGGGCATCATCCGCCGTGCATGCGAGCAGACAGGCCGCCGGGTGGTGATTCTCATTGATGAATACGACAAGCCCATGCTCCAGGCCATCGGCAATGAAGCCTTGCAGAACGAATACCGCAGCACCCTGAAAGCCTTCTACGGAGCATTGAAATCCATGGACGGGTGCATCCGCTTTGCCCTGCTCACGGGAGTGACCAAGTTCGGCAAGGTCAGCGTGTTCAGTGATTTGAATAACCTGCGTGACATTTCCATGATTGACCAGTATGCCGAAATCTGTGGTATCAGTGAGAAAGAAATTTATACCTATTTTAAAGAAGATATTCACGAATTAGCTACAGCTACGGGCATGAGCTATGAGGAAGCTTGTGCGGAACTGAAAACAAACTATGACGGGTATCATTTCACGGAAAATGCCATCGGCATGTACAATCCGTTCAGCCTGCTGAATACCTTTGCCAACCGACGGTTCGGCAGCTACTGGTTTGAGACAGGCACACCGACCTACCTCGTCGAACTGCTCAAGCTCCACCACTATCCGATAGAAGAACTGGAACACATCGTCACCAGTCAGCCTGTACTGGATAGCATCGATACAGCCTCAACCGACCCGATTCCGGTTATCTACCAGAGCGGCTACCTCACCATCAAGGGCTACAACAAGATGTTTGAGAACTACACGCTGGGGTTCCCCAACCGCGAGGTGGAACAGGGGTTCTTCAAGTTCCTGCTGCCCAACTACGCGTCGGTGAGCGTAAGCAAGTCACCCTATCAGATTCAGTGCTTTGTGGAGGAAGTAATGGCAGGCAAAGTGGACGATTTCTTCGAACGGTTGAAGACTATGTTTGCCGACATTCCTTACGAGCTGGCGCGCGACCGTGAAGTGCACTACCAGAATATTCTCTACATCATTTTCAAGCTGATGGGTTTCTATGTGCAGGTGGAATACCATACCAGCCGCGGTCGGATTGACCTGGTGCTCCAGACGCAGGACTACGTGTACATCATGGAATTCAAGTTGAACGGCAGCGCGGACGAAGCTTTGGCCCAGATTCGGGAAAAAGACTATGCCGCACCTTTTGCCAAGGACAGCCGTACAATCTACAAGATTGGTGTCAACTTCAGTGATGAGCTTCGGAACATTCAGGAAGTGAAGGTGGAAGTGGAGTCTTGAGCATCGTGTCAGTTTATTTCAATGGCATAAGAAACTACAACCGCTTTTACGCCTGCTTCCGGATATTTACTCTTATAGTGTGTTGTCAGGTCCTTGTATAGATAGAAAAGATTTGGTGTTACTCCTGCTTCTCTTGACCTTGCAGAATATCCTAAAAATACATCAAACGAAGGATAGCCTGTTTCATTTCCTTCTTCATCCAGGAATGACCATTCCATGAAACCATTTACTTGTCCTTCGGGTAGTAGTATCCGATATACTTCGGGAAATTCTTCCTGAGTTTTATTGGTTCTTTTTATCAGGCCAGGGCCCAATACATTAGTGTCATCTTTTATTGCGAGCCATTTCGGTCCTTCACTGTTGCCATAATAGAAATAGTGATAGTCCAATGGCAGAATAGAGTTATTCTTCAAATCCTCTTCAATCACCTCTTTGTTAACAGCCTCTACCGCATATTTGTATGTAGGCAGAAATTTGTCTTTATAGAATGCTTCCGGAATAAAATGTTTCGGTAATCCTTCCGAGACTTTTTTTCTCTTTGGATGTTACTTCAAGCAACTCATGTTCCGTCCAGGCAGGTTGCCCCATACCATAACCCAGGTAATTTATTTCGCTGATTTTTATTCTATATTCATATCCTTCTTCAAATTCAAATCCGCCGATACCCCCTAAGGCTTCCCACTCTTCTGCATTTTCTTTTTTTACAGGATATACCTCTTTCAGATAATCACATCCCTCTGACCATATTACACCCGGTTTCATTTCCGATGCCACAGTCAGCACATACTCTTTATAATCAGTAATTTTTCTGCCCTCTTCGTCTTCCTTATCACAACTGATGAAGGTAAATGTAAACAGGAGCAGTACTCCCAATAAGTTTTTTGTTTTCATGTCACTTTGATTTTAGAGTTTATAATTCTGTGTTCACTATCTAAGGTATTTTCTACTTGCTATGGCAAGTTCCTCAAAATATAAAGCCCGGTGTATTATAAATACTGCACTGATAAAATTAAATTATTCAGTCAGTTATGTAAAGTACATTTAATGACTTTTGCAATAACTATCAATATAACAGTTGCAAATAAAAGTATCACTTTATGTTTCAGGTCCGAGTCAGTATCGCAAATATAATGCTTATAATAAAGATTTAGAGATAAATCTTGTTTTTTAACATAAATATCAGTACATTGGCACAAAAGCAAATTCAAATATGAAGGAAAGGCTTCTTATAAAATGTGATACGACTATTTATGCAGACGAGATTACAAATCTGCTCATTGAAAATAATATTGTTTCTCGCCAGCATGATGAGGGGCAAGACCAAAATCCTGGTGCTTATGGTGCTATCACAGGTATTGCGATATATGTTTTCGAGAAAGATTATGAGAAAGCTGTTGAGATAATAAATCCTATTGTTGACAGTAGAAATAAATCTCATGTCTGGTGCCCTAAATGCGGAAGTTACAATGTGTCAGCCATAGCCGTAAGTAATAAATACGGAACTGCTATAGCATTATGGTGCATCTTTCTTTTTCTTATTCCGGGGCTTTATCTTGTTTGGGCAAATGATTTGGGTATCAGATCAATTATTGCCGATTATATAGCATTGTCTATGTTTATTTCGTTTTTTATAGTTGCATTCTTGGGAAAAATTTCTAATGCCAATTATATATGTAAAGACTGTAATAAAAGGTTCCACCATAAATGACTTTCTACAGTAAGCTCCACCGAGTTTAAAGTAATATACTATATCCGCTTCGTTATTCAGCAAACTTTAAAAAGACTTCAGCAGCGAACTGTTCACCGACCTATCGACCTCTCGTCTGACTTTTTTCGTTTTGTAACCGAAGTCAAAGGTATAAGCTAATTTGATGTGGCAGTACTGACCGTTTGTCCTGAAATCTTCGTCCGAATCATATGCATAGAGGTCATGCTGGAACGTTTTTCGAAACTTCCGGTCGGTAAACGGAGACACGACATGGACTTCCGCAAAGAAGTTTCCTTTGCCGTAAGTACACTCCAGACCGTAGTTGACAGGAGTTTCTTCTATTCCCAGGGAAGTGGTGTTGACAATCTTGTTTCTGAAATTGACGTAAGGCGAAAGACTGAAATCACCCACATAGATATTGGCATTGAGGTTGCCGGTCAGATTTCTGTTGCCGAAACCACACACGGAGTGAACAGACGTATAATTGTATCTTATATCGCCCGACAGGCTGAACATCCGGTTGAACGAGTGCGAAGCCGCCAGTATGGCAGCATAGTAATGAATGTTTCCACGGTTAATGAACGACCTGACGAGGTAAGTATCCTGAACATAATAGTCGTGAACCACCGGATTATGCTCCAGCTTGTACTGGAGAATGGCCGAAAGTCCGGTTTTCTTTATCTTACCGGAATAATACAGGAACGAATTGAATGAACATCCGCTCTTCAGGTTCGGATTGCCGGTCTGTACCAGATAAGGATTAAGCCCGATGCGTGCCTGATTGATGAGGTCCATGCCGTAATTATAATTGTTATAGGAGGAAGACCATAACAGCATCCCTCCTTTCAGCTGATATTGAAGGTTCAGATTGACACGCGGCGACAGCTTGCTGAATTTTTCGCAGCCGTGAAGCCGGTACTGAAGCCAGTCCACTCCCACCCTTGACCGTAGTGACAGTTTCGGGCTAAATGCGTAATTATAGGAAAGGAAAGCCAGCGACTCATTTTTCCATAGTGACTGCCTCAGCAGATGGCTGCCCTCGTATTGCGCATTCCACACATGATGAAAATCGAACAACTCGGCCGAAAATGAATGCTTTCCCTTGGACAGGTTATAGATGGCCGACAACTGAAATCCTCCGGCATTTTCCGATTCATAGGAACCCGTCTCATAGTCCTGTTCAGAGTAAGTACGGTTGTACAAATTACGAGAATAAGTGCCATGCAATCCAAAAGTAAAATCCTGTGTCTTCGATAGAGGGATAGTACCCGTAAGATCTAATTTAGGAGAAAAGCTCTTCTGGTCAGTATACATCGCAAAATTAGAAGCATGACCCACCGACTCTACCGTGCCGGCCATATTCTCACGAGGAGTATTTTTGTGTATAAACGACAGTTTCCCGACGACGTACCGACCTGCCTTCTGATGCTGGAGACGAAACTGTACATACTCACTGTGCCGGGAATAATCTTCATCGGATGTACTAAAACGCACGACGGACTGCCCGGGTAATGCATAGGATTCAGCCATGTGGTTATGATTATCCTTCACATTAAAGTAATCACTTCCAGCAAACAAGGAATAGGTCGTATTATTACGGTTGACGGTGGTAGCAATATTGTAGTCGCCATGCGTATATCCAATTGTCTGCAAGCCATCCATCTGCAAGTAACCACCCGTCTTATATTGCTTCAGTACAAAGTTGACGGCTATCTTATCTTTTGCATATTTTCCGGTTGGATTGTCATGATACTCAATCTTTTCTATGTCCTTCGGGCGAAGCATCTGGATGTCTTTGGAATCGGCCTGCTGCCCATTGATATAGAACGACACGGGCATCCCCATTGCCTCAGCTCTGTTGGACCGTGTATCGATAATCATACCCGGAATCATCAAGCGTTTCAACACTCCATAGCCGCTGTTAGTCGATTTCTTCTGCTGAGAGTTAGGATAAATTACCAAATGATTGTCTACCCGCGACACGTTCGATGCCACGATAGTCACCTCATCCAACGCGATGGTCCGGCTGACGGAATCATTTGACAACGTCTGCGCAATCATGCAGAAGGGGCATGAAAGGAGAAAACAGCCCATTATTATTCTGGACATGTATTTCCTTTTATCTATATAAGACCTGTACTTATTCATTTTGTTCTCATGACATTTGCAAATATATAACATTTATCCATTCATTCTCCGTACCTTTGTATCTATCTAAACGAAAAAAATATGATTGGAAGCATTCTAGGCGACATCGCAGGCAGTGTCTACGAGTTCCGCAACATCAAGACAAAAGAGTTTCCTTTCCTCACTCCGCAGAAAGGATATACCGACGACAGCATCCTGACCCTTGCCACGGCCGACTGGCTGCTGCACGGCGGAGACTGTGCCACCTATTATTTCCGTTATGCCACCCGTTACCCCTGTCCGCTGGGAGGCTTCGGCGGACGTTTCCGTGAATGGCTCCACCAGGGACAGCAAACGGGACAGCTTCGTCCTTACGGCAGCTGCGGAAATGGTTCGGCCATGCGCGTAGGCCCCGTGGGATGGGCATTCCCCCCTACCCTGCGCATGCAAACCATGCTCTACCTACCGACGCATTTCCAGCAGATTGTGACGGAATTTGAAGGGAAATTCGGGCCGGAAATTCGCTAAAATTCATCCCATAAAAAAACGCAAGTGCATTTAAGACAAAACGCCCTTACGTTTTACCCAAAACACAAGTGCGTTTCAAGTAAAACGTAAAGGCGTTTGAATCCAAACGTCAAAGCGTTTTTAAGGTGACAGAAAACCTGTCTGAGGATTTCTTATGACAGCATTCCGCCCGGCACGCGACCGATTTCCACTTTCTCGAATTTATATCCCAGGCGTTTGAGCTCAATGGCCACCCCGATGCGGAACATCGTACGGCAGGCACGGGCAAACACATGGAAAGCCAGCGGACTCTGCGGCTCTATCTGTTCGTGGCGAATCAGTCCCACGGTAGTTTGTCCGCAGCGGCGGATGATGTCCTCCAGCTGGCGGGCCTCTTCACCGTCGAGCGGCAGGCCGAGCAAATCGCGCACGATGTGTTCATCCATATCGTCAAATCCCTGCTCTCCGTAGTACGACTGATAAGAAGCCTTTGCGCTGGCCTCCCAGTCCTCGTCCCAGCAAAAAGCTACTCCCAAGCCCAGATAAGCTGCCCAGGCCACCGACACCACGGGATAGTCACGAATCTGTTCCACGGCATCGGCCACGTACTCCGGTGCCAGATCGTGCCAGCGGTTGTCCAGGTCCTCCGTAGCCAGCAGAGTGCCGTCCAGCACATGATAGTCAGTACACAAACGCAGCAATTCCTGCTGCAATCTCTCTTCAAAACGATTCAAATATTCTGTATCCATTGGGGTTTCTTTATTTTTTTGCCAAAGATACGAATTTAGCGAAAACCCACAAAAAAGCCATCCCGAAAGAAAATACAAGTTCTTACGGGATGGCATCTTATGTTAAAAAATCATCAAATTACAAACTTTCTTCAATCACAGCCTGCGCCGCTGTTAATAACAGCTACTTCTGAGGTACTTGTGAATTGTCATACAACAATTTGACAACAGCGTCTTTTTACTTGATTATTTCATATTTTTCTATTGCAATTATGGTTTTTGTCCATTTATCGAAGAACTCATCATCCGCAATCTGCATATAACGCCCATTAAGGGCGAAAAGAAAGGCTACAATCAACGTAAAGACGAAAACCAATACTTTTATCGTCTGCGTGATTTGAGTGCGTGTAAATCGCTTATTTGAGTTCATTCGTCTGTTTCGCTTTAACCAGTTCATCATAGATTGTGTGGGCGAATTCTCCTGCGAAATATTCTGCCCAATTCTGATAGGTTAGGCAAATACCAGTTCGAGGGTCTTCGTAATCCACGTTTTCCCATATATCTTCCAACTCTGCATAAACCTCATTGGGATTATTCCCAAGAGCGTCCATCACTTCTTCTGAATAGCAATTTACCAATGTGTCTATCCAGTCTCCGCAATCATGACAGCCGTCTTTGTAGATGGCTTCAAATGCGGCTCGTTTCAGTTCATCCGTAAAAGAACCTGTTCCGCAATATGGGTACTCTCCGGTCATTGTTTTTCTAATATGCCGATATTTTTATTTTCAGGAGATAACTCCATCAATTTGCATTTATTACCATCAAGAACGGCTTCAAACATATAATCACTATTTGACAGAGTTATGTTTCTACCATTGCTTTTGCAGGAGAATATTCCCTTGTAATTTTCAGTCTCTACATCTTGTTTTGAGTATTTTTCTCCAATTGGTTCAGTACGTATTAGTGTAAATTTTTGAAGTTTACAATATGGATATCCGTTGACCGTAATAGCATTTTCTGATATTTGAATCACTCCGTAAGTTCCCTGTTTAAAAACATATTTATAAACACGAGTTGCCTCAAACATTTTATCTGTTCTTTTTTCTGTTTTTATATACAAGTCAGCTTCGAATTCTCGCATGATTAAGTCATAAGTAGTTTCTGTCTTCATAGTGTAACCACCAACTTCTACAGGCTCTCCTTTTCCTACTTCCTCTTTTTCAAACTCAACATTATGCAATATGACATCAGAAAATAAATCTTCCGGAGTAATAGCATCTATAGCTTCCATACTCAAAAACACACCCGAATAGTGTTCAGAACCCTTATCGGCATCTTCACTACAGGCAGCCAATACAAGCGAAGCAAAGAAACATAGCATTCCAATAGCATATTTCATTTTCTTCCCTCCACCATCTTTTCGTAAACTTTAATCAATCTCTCTTTCTCTGCGAGCAACTCTTCCAAATGCTTCACACGCTCTGCAAGAATAGCATCGCCACCGACTGATACATTCCCATTCATAGAGGCTGGGCTGAAATCTCCGTTTGTATGCACTGTATTATTTGCGCGTTCAAAGAGTTGCTCATCAAAGAAAACACGGATGTCAATTTTTAACAGCAACGCTATTTTTTCTAAGTCAGCAGCCTGAATTTTGTTGTTATTCACGCATCTATGCAAGTTGGCTTCACTCATGCCTATGTCGGAGGCTAATTTTCTCATGCCTCCAACTCTTTTCGCTCAAATTTCTAATAATAGATAAGTCCATAATATATAGCGAGTTATAAATTTTAGACTATAAAATAATACAGACAATATGATTTTTATAACTTAATTATTTGCAAGTGTCTGTATTTTTGTATAGCCTTGCACCATAAAGTTAAACATTAAACTTCAAACGACCGAAGATATGGCTAAAAAAAAGACGATTACAGGCGAATTAGAGCCTATGAAAATCGGAGAGAGCAAGGAGTTTCCTGCATCACTCTGTACAACTGCAAGAAGTATGGCGAGTATGCTCGGTTTCAAGTGGAACAGAGTGTACAAGACAGAAACCGACCGTGAAAGACGTGTTGTCATTGTCAAACGAATAAGTTAATCAACCATGTACACATTCATCGACAATTGGTGCGGCGACCATTACGAATTTTACACCCTCCGTGAAGCGAAAAAAGAAGCAAAGAATCACACTTGCGGATTCCCTGTTTACATCTACAAAGGTTCTCAAATCGTGGCGATTGTACCACCGAAAGAAAATCCGTTACCATAACCATTAAAAACGAAATTATATGAAATCATCAGTAAAAAACAATCTCAAACATAGGATTGAACAGGCAGAAGATTATCTGGATGACCACTTGGAAAATATCACGAACTTAACCCAGCTTGTGCTGACAGGCATTATGTTTTTATGTGTCATCGCTGGTGGAATCGCACATCTCGTAATGGAAAACCTTTCACTTATCGGCATTCTTGTCGTAGCACTTTTTGTCTATCTCGTTTGGCAGATGTGCAAAATTGTGTGGGCTGAGTATCAACAGGATAAAAAGTAAAAACTATGACAACCCTCGATTTCTCCGACAAATCAGTAACCTATGACACCTTTGTCCACGATGTGGCAAGTTCGGTGGTTCGTATGCTCTCCGAAGCACACAACGACCCCGAAATAATCAGTCAACGACAAGCGTATGAAATGTTTGGGCGTGGTAATGTTGACAGATGGCGCAGACAGGGCAAAATTGAGCCTTACAAACGCCCCGGAAAAGTGGAATATCGGACAGCGGAGTTGAGAGCCTTGCAGAAAACCCGACAGGATTATTTCAAATAACGAGATAAGGGAGTGTAGCTCAGCGGATAGAGCGGCGGTGTACACCCAAATGACCAAGATGTAGCAGGTCGCAGGTTCGAATCCTGCAACTCCCTCAACATAACAAACTGTATTAAATAACTTAAGTATTATCATTATGAGCAATGCAATATCATTAGCGAAAGAATTGCAGTCAATGAAAGCCATTGATGTGATACGCAATGAACGTGTGCGAAATCAGTTCATCAGCGTGTACAACTCCATTTGGAAAGAAGGAGGCGAACAAGTGTACGAAAGGGAGGCTATTTATTTCAACCAACAGTTACGTGACAAGCAGAACCTCCGTGAATGTTCCGGCACATCCATCTTCTATGCCTTTATCGACCTTGCTGTCAAGGGGCTGACACTTGCCACTGGCGCACAGGCTCTTTGCTACCTCATTCCTCGCTCTGTCAAAGTCGGCACAGACCAAAGCGGAAAGGATATATGGGAAAAAGTCTGCAACCTTACCATATCAGGATATGGCGAGTTGGTACTCCGCAAGAATGCCGGGCAGATACGGCACGCGGACAATCCGGTAATCGTGTACGAGGGCGACACTTTCCAATATGGCGAACAGAACGGACAGAAGATTGTGAACTATATGTCAGCTTTTCCTCGCAGGTCAAACAAGATTATCGCCTGTTTTCTGAAGATTACTCGTGCAGACGGCACTATTGACTATTCTGTGATGACGGAACAGGATTGGATGCGTCTTAAAGGCTATTCCGACAAGCAGAACACCTACTACGATTCAAAGACACGCCAGTATGTAACCAAGTCGAATGAACTCTACGGCAAGGACGGTCAGATTGATACGGGCTTCCTGATGGCAAAATGCGTAAAACACGCTTTCAAGACCTATCCGAAACTTAATATCGGACGTGGTACTTCGCTTGAAACAGAAATTATCGAGCAACAACCTACCGATTTTGACCCATACGGAGGAGTGGAAGCCAATGGACAATCTGAACAACAAGAACAGCACTTTGCACCGGCACCGGATATGTCTGCAGGAGTAACCATCGACCCTGCACAGCAATCAGATAACGATGGTGATGATACTTTCTAAACCTCTACCACTATGTCACAGGAAACAACATTCGGCGAAAGCCAATTGGCAATCATAAAGCAGGAGAACATTCAGACCATCGTATCTGCTGCTCCTCAATCATATCAAGACAACAAACTCTCTCGTGACAATTGTACGAGAGCGGGACAAGTCCTCCTTGAAACAATACAGACACAGGGCATGACAGACGAACTCGACCAACAGGCTGCAGTTTTCATTGAGAAAGCACGTAAGACTGTCCGCAAGATGAACGAACGCCGTTCACCTGTAACCAAACTCTTTGACGATATACGCCGTGAGTTCACGGTAATGGAGAATGCCATAGACCCGACTAAAGTCGATACGATTCCATTCAAGTTGCAGCAGCTCCGCAACCAGTATGCAGCAAAGAAACGTGCTGAAGAGGAAGAACGCCGCCGCAAAGAATATGAACGCCAACAGGCGGAAGCGGCTCGCAACAAGATGAAGCAGGACATTGAAGATGATTTCAATGCGCAATTCACGACATTCCTCAATCAGACAATAAACTATTTAAGCCAACAGGACAATGGCGTGACACTCAAAAACTATCAGACTGTATTTGATTCAATAAAAGGTTATGCTACAGAATTACCTGCTGATTGGCTGTTCAATCTTCATACGCTTATCCGCATTCCTGCCGGAGTATCTGTAGATGAGGTGCGGAAGGTGGAGATTGAAACGAAAGAACGTCTTGCCAAGAAATTCAAGGAGATGTATTCATGTGAAGTACAGGACAACAAGGATTTCATATTGGACCGCTTGCCTTCTAAAAAAGCAAATCTTGAGCGTATCGCGCAATCTAATGCCGCCGAAGCTGCACGTATCAAGGCGGAAATGGAAGCTCGTCAGCGCAAGGAGGCAGAAGAAAAGGAAGCCGAACGCAAACGCAAGGAAGAGGAAGAAAAGCAAAAAATTGAAATGGCACGTCAGCAGTCCGAAATGGAAACTCTGTTCGGTCAGCAATCCATCATGCAGCAAGGTTATCAGCCCAAGGTAAAAGTTGCTCAAAAAATCAATCTTCTCAACCCTGAAGGCATTTTGCCGATACTCTCCATGTGGTGGAGCAAGGAGGGATGTCAACTTTCAGTGGATGAACTCTCCAAGATGTTCAAGAAGCAGATTACATTCTGTGAGAAACTTGCCAAAGAGGACGTGTTCATCAGTGATGAGAGTGTAGAGTATGTAGAAGATGTAAAAGCCAAGTAATCATGTACGAAAGCGGATACTACCCACCCGGAGCAGAATATGACCCGCGTGCCCCGTGGAACGAGAAAGAACCTAATATGGTTAAGTGTGAAGCCTGTAACGGCAAAGGTTATCATTGGTATGCCTATAATATCGAAACAGACAAGGAAACAGAATGCACTGAAGAAGCGTGGCTTTGTCTGCCCGAAACAGAAGAAGTGGCCGAAGCCAAGAGACAACACTATTGCCGAGGCGAAAAAGAAGCCTGTGAAGTGTGCGGTGGTATCGGTGAAATTGAATACGAAGAAGATTACGAACCCGATTACGATGACTATTATGAGTAACCCGGATACATATTACAGCAGAAGTGAGGTCAGCAACTCTGACCTCACTGAACTGAAAAACATTCTGCACCCACGTATGCAATACGGAGATAAGGAGGCTGCGTTTCGGTTTGGTTCTCTGGTTGATGCGATTATCACGGAACCGGCTCGGGTGGATTATTATCACCTTACGGTAGATGATGTGCAATATACTGATGACGAGTTCCGTCACGCACAGGAAATGCATAAATCCCTCCGTATGGAGGCACGTAAAGATGCATTTCTCGCCAAGGTTCTTGAATGTGCTGAAACGCAACGGTTCATGGTGGGCAGGTCACAACCATTCACATATTGCGATTTTCAGTTCTCACTTGATACCCGGTGCAAATGGGATTGGTGGCTCGGTTCGTTTGGTGGAGACCTTAAAACTACATTTGCCTCTACTGAGCAGCAGTTTGAGGAAGCAGTTGATTTCTTCGATTGGGATAGAAGCCGTGCTTGGTATATGGACATCGCTCATTCCGACCATGATTTCATCTACGCTATCAGTAAGAAGAACTGCCGTGTGTTTAAAAAATTCATCAACCGTTACGATGAGGTTTACAGACGTGGACGAGAGAAATATGAAGAACTGGCATTCCAGTTTTGGTGTCTAACCCCTCAAACTTAAACTTATGGATATATTCTGCAAAGTAACCCCTTGCGGTCTTGTGCCGCTCCATGACAGCGACCTTGATTTGAAGAAACGGCTTCGTGTCGGTTCTGTTGTCAGGTGCAAAGTGAGTAACCCTCGAAACTACGAGCATCATAAAAAGTTCTTTGCACTGGTTCGGCTCACGTTCGACAATCTTCCGCTCCCTTTGGTTGAAAAATGGAATATACGCAACGAATACGATATGCTGCGCCGGTTCAAACGTGATTTAGGATATTTCACCAATACAATCAACGAATACGGAGAGCATGAGATAGAATACCTCTCAATTTCTTTTGCCGCTATGGAACAGCACGAATTTGAGCAGTTCTACAATCAGTGCATCGACCTCGTGCTGTTCAAGTACATAAAAGGAATAGACAAACAGGATTTAATAACAGAGATAGAGAACTTTAAATAATGAGCAACATACTGAAACATAACCTTCGTGTCGAACCTTACGAGTATCAGCGTGAGGGAATCTGCTTCGGGTTAGAGCATAAGCGCATAATCATCGGTGATGAGCCGGGTTTGGGAAAGACTTTGCAGTCTATTGGCATTGTCGATACTGCTAACGCTTATCCCTGCCTTGTCATTTGTCCGTCATCATTGAAAATCAATTGGCAGCGCGAGTTCGAAAAGTTTACGGACAAATCAGCCCTTGTGCTTGACAACAATGTGCGTACAACTTGGGGTTATCTTCTCTCAATGGGAGTTCATCAGGTCGCCATAGTCAATTATGAAAGCCTGCGTAAGTTCTTTGTATGGGACATCCGAGGAGGAAAGCAGTTTCGGTTGAAGGATGTTGTTTTCAATCCGCAGATACAGGCGTTCAAGTCCATAATCATAGATGAAAGCCATCGTGTCAAAGACCCGTCAGCACAACAGACAATTTTCACAAAAGGGTTGTCCGTAGGTAAGGACTGGTGCATTCTCCTTTCAGGTACTCCAGTGGTTAACCGTCCCGAAGATTTAATCGCGCAGTTGTCCATCATGAACCGTTTGGGCGAGTTCGGTGGGCGTGCCAAGTTTATTGCTGATTATTGTACCGACCCTAAAGACAAGACTGCCGAACCTGCTGTTCCTCTTTCAGAACTGTCAAGACAGTTATACAATACATGTATGATACGCAGAGAGAAAGCAAAAGTGCTTCCCCAATTGCCTGACAAGACAAGGGTGGATTTATATATTGAGATTTCAAACGACAAGGAATATAATCTTGCAGCCGAAGACCTTGCCGCTTACTTGCAGGAATACACAGAGTGTACAGATTGGGAAATACGCCGTAAAATGCGCATGGAGGCTCTTGTCAGGTTTATGACCTTGCGCTCCTTGGCCACAAAAGGAAAGATTGCACAGGCGGTTGATTTTATCCGAACATTCCTTGATAGCGGAAAGAAACTCATTGTATTCTGTTCGCTACACGAGATTGTGGATGAATTGCAAAAGATATTCCCCCGTGCCGTCACGGTTACAGGGCGTGATAGCTCAGTAAACAAACAGGCTTCGGTTGACGCTTTTCAGAACAATCCCAATGTGCAGCTTATTATCTGTTCCATTAAAGCCGCTGGTGTCGGACTTACGCTGACCGCAGCGTCCGATGTGGCATTCATAGAACTGGCTTGGACATATGCCGATTGCTGTCAATGCGAAGACCGTGCTCACCGTATCGGGCAGAAAGATAATGTAACCTGTTACTATCTGCTTGGTCGTGGCACTATCGACCATACGATATATCGCCTCATCCATCGCAAAAAATCCATTGCCAACGAGATTATGAATGCTGACGATGAAATCCCAACCGATGAAATGTATTTCAATGAGTTGGTAAAATCATTCTTAAACACTTCGGGGTGATGGAGATTTGTAAAACAGATATGCAGAAGATTATCAAGTATCTCGATGACGCTGCCAAGGTATATGACACTCTCCCCGGACAACGCAACACATGCCGGGCATGGGTTATCAGACAACATATAAAAAAGTTACAAAAGAAATTATTCACTATTAATCAAAAAAGAAATGATAAAGACTGACATCGTTGATTATATCGTCAACAACACGACTTTGAGTCGTTCACAGGCAATTAACGCTACCGACAGCGTGATAGAGGCTATAAGCCATTCGCTCATCAAAGGCGAAAGTGTGTTTATCCGTGGCTTCGCCACCATCAAGGCGATTGTTACAGCCCCTAAAAAGGCTCGTAATATCAACAAAGGAACGGCTGTGACTATTCCGGCACAACATTCCGCCAAACTTGTGTTAAGCAAAGAATTAAAAGAACGTATGAATAAAAAATAATTAGTAGTATGGTAGAAACAAGAAAGAATGAAATACGCTACGTAACTTCCGACCCATCAAAAATGCTGAATAAATACCTTGCCAAACGAGTTATTAAGACATGGGAGGAGTCTTTTATTGACGAAGACACTGGCGAAACAGTCAATATTGAACGGAATGAAGTATTGTTTGAGCGTGGCACACTCATAGACCAGGATGTTCTTGCGAAAATACGCTTTAGTATGGAAGCTGACGGTATCAAGGAAGTGGAGGTCAGCAATCAGAACAGATTGGCTTTTGAACTTGAAAATAATTTTATGCATCCTTTTATATCTCAAGTTGAGATAGGAGACAAGAAACACAAATTCCTGTTATACGCAATAGGGCTTTATAATGCGCTTGATATATTAAAAGACTACATCGAATTGAATTACAAGAACGGATTCAGAATCTTAATGGCAAAAGAATTTGATTCTTGTATTATCATTACTGATAACCTGAAAGAGTTTACAGCTGATGATGCTTCCATTGCATATTTAAAAAATGAAATATCAATGGATGAATATGTTGAGAAAGTTGGTACTGAAGAGTGTGAGGAATCCAAACCGGAAGACAATAAGTTCTACCAAATAGAAACGACCATCACTTTTGATGAAGAGCAGCATGAACAAACATTCGTTGTACATACATTCAACGTTGATAGAGCTATGATGCTTATTTCCCACTATCTCGAAGTCAAAGAGGATGAATGCGAAAAGAATGCCATCAAACATGGGCATGTCTATAATAAAAGGGAAATTCATACTGCAATCGAAGCTGTAAAGTCCATTCCAGTTGGTCGCTTTATTCCACGTGAGTTTTCAATGGCATATATGTAAAAATATAGTTATGAAGAAAACAACTTTTGATGAAATGATGTCCCGGATGAAAAAGGAGTCCGGGCATCGTAAACGCCCATCGGATGAAGAACATCGTATACAATGTACATGTGTACGGTGGTTTTCTCTCCAATATCCACAACTTGATGGCAGGTTGTTCGCTGTTCCCAACGGTGGAAGACGGGATGCCGTCACAGCTGCAAAACTCAGAGCAGAGGGTGTTGTGGCAGGGGTGGCAGACCTCATCCTGTTAAAGAGCAACCGTGATTACGGAGCATTGCTCATCGAAATGAAAACCACCAAAGGCAGACAGAGTGAAAGCCAAAAGAAATGGCAAAAAACTGTATGCTTCAATGAGGAATACAAATATGTGGTGTGTCGCTCCTTTGACGATTTCAAACGAGAGGTGGACGAATATTTGAGAAACGAATAAAATAATGATAGATATGGCAAACACCAAAACAGGTCTAAATTATTTCACGGTTGATTGTGATAGGTATCAGGACCGGCGCATTAAAAGGTTGAAAAAAGATTTTTCTTGTCGAGGTATTGCTGTGTACGATTATATACTATGTGAGATATATCGGGTACAAGGCTGTTTCTTGGAATGGGATTCAAATACTGTCTTTGACGTGGCTGAGTATTTCGGGTTGAAAGAAAACGTGGTGCAAGAAATTGTTGCGTACTGCGGAACAGTGGGGCTGTTTGATAAAGAACTACTTTCTCGTGGGATTATAACATCCGCATCCATTCAACAACGCTACATAGATATGTGTACACGCGCCAAGCGTAGAAATATCATCATACCTGATAAATGCAAACTCAATATGGAGTGTACAGAACAGGTGGAAGCCTCTAAGCGTGAAAACGAAATTGACTATAGTAAGACGCAGCCCCATTGTGAACCTTATTCACTCACGCTTGACCAGGAAATTGAAGAACTGAAAGGCGATGAATGTTGGCTTGACCAATTACAGGTCATTCACCATATGGAAATTTCTTTGCTTCGCAACAGATTGGATGATTTTCGGGTGCAATGTCTGGCGGATGGCAAAGAGAGGGGACACCAATCATTGCAAGATGCCAAACAGCATTTCAATTCATGGTTACGAATAGTGAATAAAAACAAGACGAAAGATGATAAAGATAGAAGCACAGGACGAAATCAGCGTAGAGGCAATGTTCTCTCGGCTGATGAGCAGAAAACGTACGGCGACTCGTTTTAGACTGCCATATACTGCCAAACAGGTTTATGCAATGCTCTATGCAGCTTGTCAAGTGGAGGTTGTTAATAGGCATCGGGAGTTCGTTGTTACTGACGAATACAAGAAACATCTTTGGGACATTTCCCAATGGCTGACATCAAAAGATTCGACATTCGGACTGTTCCTTTGCGGTGGAGCCGGTAATGGAAAGACAACCATTCTCCGTGCCTTGCAAATCTCACAAACTACTTGCGTAGCGATGAGTCATATACCAGTAGGCAGGATGATTATCCCACACGTGGCTATACCTTCATCACTGCGAAAGACCTTGTACTGCTTGCCAAGGCATACAACAATCCCACTCGTGAGAACGAGAGTGAGGTGTACCGGTACAAAAAAATACGCAGCATTGAGATACTGGCGATTGATGACCTTGGGCAAGAACCCAAGGAGAGCATTCACTATGGAGACTTCGTTACGGCGGCTATGGATATTATCTCCTTTCGTTATGAGGAACAATTCTGCACTTTGGTGTCATCCAACCTTTCTGCTACCGAGATTGCCACTTATTACGATGAACGTATTGCTGACCGCTTCCGTGAAATGATGCATATCGTCAATTTCAGTACGGAACAATCATTCAGGAAATTAAAATCAAACAAATAGGAACTATGAACAAAGATTACAGTTACTGTTCGGGCGTTACCTGCCCCATCCGAAACGAGTGCAAGAGATATTTGCCTGACCCTCCCGATGTACCGCTATGGTGTTCATACCGAACAACGCATCGAGCCAAACATGGACGGAAAAACAAATTGTTTGACAAGCGTTCAGAAAGACAATCTTATTCTGCAACGTCCTCGCGGAAACAATCAAGGCGGAGAGTTCACTGAGAAAGCACCCACATTGACTTCCAATCATTGGGAACAGAACAATCTGCTTATGAAAAGAATTAACCAACTTAACATTTCAGACGAAAGCAATGGCAGACAACCATATCAACAGAATCGAGTATTCGATATTGATGGCATATCTCCTGCGTTAATGAATGGCCATGCGGGGCAGACCATCAATGTACTAATCAAAAACAAGCGTATTAAAGATAATCTGCGTAGAACCGATGACAAAAGTCTTACTCTTCTTGCCACATCGTATAAAGGTGCTGAGTCAAACGGTATGACCCTCGTAAAAAATGGCGAGTATCGCATCCGGCGTCTTACACCGACCGAATGTGCAAGGCTGCAAACCATTCCTGACTGGTATAAATGGCAATGTAGTGAAACGCAGCAATACAAAATGCTTGGTAATGGCTGGACTGTAGCCGTTGTCTCGCATATACTTCAATATCTAAAATTTAAAACATTACAATCATGAACTCAACAGTATTAAAGGAAATTATGGCATTTTTACTCGGACGAAAGTATTATGCAAATATTATAGCAACAAGAGGTACAACGAAACAAGAAATTTGTTCCTACATCTTCGCTACAAAAGAAGCAGCTGAGCGGCATCGGGATGAAATTGAAACAACTCTGTCATTCCGGTATATCGAAACTGTTTCGTTCCGCTCCCGAAAAATCAGTTTGGAAGCGGCAGTTAAAAGTTAAACAATTCGGGTATCATTCATATACTATATTTGGACTATGATATTTAATAAAATAACAAAATGGTGGCAGTCGTTCCGGTTCTACATCATTGCCGACCCTGCCGACAATTCTGTAACACTCTCAAAGGCGTTGTTCAACCATATGAAGGACAACGCCCATGAGGGCGATGAGGCTCGTATATTCGTGTTCAAGATTACGGATTCAAGCAGCTTCGGGTTCATGACAAACCCAAGCATCGAGCAACCTACGCAAATGTGCAATATTCAGTACAATGGGAAATACCGTTGTATCGGTTTTGAAACACTCTGTCCGTCTGTCGGGCAAATTCTATATACATACGGACTAAATGCTTCACAGCGTGTCAAATTATCCGTATCCGTATGCCGTACAGTGCAGGGCAAAGTTTACTATCAAATAGAACGACCACATGAAAAGCATATTAGGAAATACACGAAAGGCTGATATTACTTTTCACGACAATGGACGTATCAATATATCTGCCAGAGTGTCCAAGTTATTGGAATTGTCACATGGTGATGTGATTGATATAATGGACGGACAGGGTGAAATATATCTGTATGTCAAGCACCGTGTGCCGGTTGTCGGTAGGCACGAGGGGATGGTATTCCGTTCCAACAAAAACGGGAATCATTGTATAGCCTCATCCGTGATACTCTGCCGTTACATCATTACAAGGTGCGGAGGAAGTGGAAAGGTACGGTTGTGTTGTGGGACTCCTGTAGAATTGCAACACTACGGGAAAGCATTGCCGATTATAATTAAATACATATTGTGATATGATTAAAGAGATTAAATACAATGGTTATACCGCCAATCCGTCCGACTACGCATGTCCGGACGGAGATTTGGCAACATCAATAGGCGTTATTCCCGAAGATGGTTCACTTAAATCTATATTGCCACCATCTGAGGTGTTCCGGCTTGAAAGTGGGGCATCTGTCATGTATATCCATGAAACGGCAAACATAAAACATTACATCATCTTCAAAAACAATGCGATTAGTTGGTGGGACGGCACAGATGAGCATGAACAGGTATCTCTTCGTACATTCAAGGAGATATACCAAATAAATGCCATTGGAAACACACTTCTCGTTTTGTCGGAAGATGGTATGCATTATTTCCTATGGAAAGGAAATGACGATGGGTATTTGTACCTCGGTACTAAAATTCCCGAATGCCCTTTGTCATTTGGTTTGCAAGGGGAAATGGTTCGCACGGATGAGTTCTCCATATCATTTGATGCCATTAACGAAGGTAGTATTTGGAATGAATTTTCAGATAGTAATAAAACACGAATAACAGACCAAGTACTTGCACATGTAAACAAGTTTATTGCAGAGAGGTCAACCAATAAAGGAAAATTCCTTTTCCCGTTCTTTGTCCGATACGCCTATCGCCTATACGATGGAACTTTGACAATGCATTCTGCCCCTATTCTGATGATTGCTTCATCTGACCTCGCACCGCAGGTTTTTTGGACGCACCTAACAGGAAAGGGGAAATATACGGATGCACAGCTGCGTGTATGCGGAATGCTACACGACCTTGACTATGCAGTCATTCATAATTCACGGCTTGAAATGATTAAGAATTGGAGAGATATTGTTCGCTCGGTAGATGTTTTTGTTTCAAAACCGATTTATACATACGACCAAAACGGGAAATGCACACGGTTTGCTCAATCAGAAAGTTATAATTCTTATTGCGTATGCAAGCATACCAATCAGGCTGCATCAACTTCAAAATACCCTCTTCGTTATCAGCGTCATACATTCAATAAACTGTATGCTTTTACTTTTGACCCGAACGGATTGACATATCCTGCCGGACGTTTGATGATTCCTCGTAGGAGCATTGATGATGTCAAAGAGGATATTCGCTCCACATCACAGTTCTATTTACTTGAGAGTATTCCTGTAGAGCAGCTTACAACGGCACGGACAAAATTGGTTGTTGAGGAAGACTATTTGCAGTCACTTGTCACTCGTGAGGTTATGACGGACGATTATGATAGCCATGATAAATTGTTGCCTAATTATTCATTTGTGTATAACTCAAGGCTCAATCTTGCCAATATCAGGAAAGAACTATATGACTTATATAATATTGGGGCAATGATACCATATACCAATGGTTATGTCGCAATCTGGAATGGAATGCCACCTACTCAAATGGATGGGACGATGGGGGCGACCGTTTACTTTTACATAAAGCAGGATGGCCGGGACATTGTGGTTAGTGGAGAATCATATCAGGTTTCATTTTATAGTCCTCCTTTCTTATTTTTGTTCTATCCCAATATAAACGCATATAAAGCAGTCATTGTAACTCATTATGGCGTTCCTATGTATTATGAGGTCACGTTGGAACAACATAAATTCCTCAATGGTTCTTTCTATTTTGCCGGTTGGGAAAATCCGAAAGAAGGTAGTAGCAGCTATCCTACTACAAGCCCATTGGCGGAAAGAATAATTGATTTGCCCAACAAAATATATACATCGGAAGTGAACAACCCGTTTCATTTTCCGGTACTCGGCATCAATACGGTTGGAACAGGAACTATTCTCGGCATTTGCGCTGCTGTGAAAGCATTGTCTGAAGGTCAGTTTGGACAGTTTCCTCTTTATGCCTTTACTACGGAAGGAGTATGGGCGTTGGAAGTGTCTGTTACAGGAACATACTCCGCCAAACAACCGATTACTCGTGATGTGGTCATTAACCCCGACAGCATTACCCAGATTGACACTGCCGTCCTGTTTGCAACCGATAGAGGTATTATGCACATCAGCGGCTCGTCCACACAATGTATATCCGACATCCTGAATACGGAGGATTTGTTCAGCATTGCCGACCTGCCTAAGTCTGATGCGTTGATAAACATCTTCAACGAAAAATCCGATGAAAGCGAAAAGATTACACTCGCAGACATCACGCTGTTGCCGTTCAACGAATTTCTACGAGGTTGCCGTATGGTGTATGACTATACCCACCAACACATCATCGTATATAACAGTGCAGTGCGTTATGCTTATGTTTTCTCTTTGAAGTCAAAATTGTGGGGTATGATGTATTCCGATATTGTGGCTAATGTCAATTCCTATCCCGAAGCATTTGCCATGGCAGAAGGTTCGAGATTGGTCGATTTCTCCAAGTCTAATGCTGAGAATATAACAGCTCTAATTATTACTCGTCCGTTCAAGATGGATGCACCCGATTCGTTCAAGACTATAAATACTATCATACAGCGTGGTATGTTCCACTCGACCCATATCCGGCAGGTGCTGTATGGTTCAAACGACCTCATACATTGGCACGTTGTATGGAGCAGCGTGGATAAAAATATGCGAGGCTTCCGGGGGACACCATATAAAGCCTACCGTCTTGCTCTTGTCTGCCGTTTTGATAAAGCGGAAAGCATATACGGATGTACCGTGGCGTTCGAGCCGCGTATGACAAACCAAGTACGATAGTTTTCAGGTAAAACAGATTGTTTATAAAGGAGAAAGAGCCGTGATGCGTGATGCACCTCGGCTCTTGTCTATTAAAACGGCTTGCATTTCCGTCTTATCTTGCCTTTCCTTGATACAAGCGATGTCTGTATCTTGCTTTTCAGTTCTTTGAATTTCCCCTCCCAATTCGCTTGACTACCTGGATTGGTGATGCTCATCCAATCGGCAAGCACTCTGCATACAAGATATTCATGTATCAGATGATTTAGCAACTGCACGGTCGTCATTGAAAAGCCAACCGGCAAATTCAGTACAATATCGTATGCTTCAGGAGCAGTCAGTACATTATCGAAATTTTCTTGCGTCTCGCCTATTTCCGTTTTTGTATAGGGAAAAAGCATTTCCACACATTCGGCATGGGCAAGATTCAGTACCCTTGTTACCCGGTCGATATTTCCTTTCTGACCGATGTCGAATACCTGATGCCGGGCGTGTACATCGTCTGTTTTCATGATGTCGCCCTCAACAAACGAATAGTTCTCGGCATCATATATCAGTTCCGACCGTTTGAATGTCAGCGTTACAGATTTAGTCTGTCGCTGATTATCACTACAGCAATACATTATCAACTATATGTAGGGCGTTCAGGGCGACTGCGTTTATACAAAGCACGCTTCACATTCTCTAACGATACTCCTGAATGGGAAATATAGGTTTCTGCATCCTCCTTGTTTGTAATGGCGAACCAATCTCCAAGAGCCATGTCCACAAGGTAAGAATGTATGCCGTTTCCCAATGCGTCTGCCGATGAGTTGTTGTAGTTGCTTGGCAGCTCAAACGAAAGTTCAAGCACTCCGTCATTGTCAATCTGTTCGGCAATTAGGTTATCGCTCGTGGTTTTGTCTTCCGACAGATACTCTCCGAGCAGACTTTTCAAAGCCGAGAAAGCGTTGGCCAAGGAACGGCGGATTTGGTAGCTGTTCTCATCATCATCACTTGCTTGCATGTTCGAGGCAGCTTCGTATGTCTTTTTGCCTTCTGCCTCTCGTGCCTGTCCTGTCAAGTATGCCTTATTCTGAATGTCATAGATAAGTTCTTTAACTTGTTGCGTGACGGTCAATGTCTTTTTATTCTCTGCCATAATACATTTATTTAATTGTTACTCGTATCGTATGTAGGGCGCATTGGCTTTTTCTTGAAAAACGCTTTGCGCATGATGTCTTCCAAATAGGTGGCGGCTTCCGAAGCATATCCGGTTGCTTCACTCTTGTTGGTAAATGTGTACCATTTGGCCGTAATGTTCATCACGAAGAATGAAAATAGGCTGCGTTGCATACTGGCAGTCAGACTGTCATCGAATGCAGTTGATAGACCTAATGTCAAAGAATACTCACCGTTCGTTTCTTCCTCCGATATAAGTACCTTTTTCAAACTGTTGCAAACCATATTCTTGCACTCGTTCCAAAAGCGTTCAAGGATGGATTTATCCTCTTCGGTGGTTGAAATGGTCTCGTAGGCATGTTCATCGTCCATCTTTGCCCCTGTGTATTCCGTAGTCTTTGCCACTTCCTCATACACGGTTTCTTTATTTATTGTCAATACTATTTCCATATTCAAAAACTAAATAGATTATATGATATACCTACACCAACGTAGGGGGCGAACTGTGGCGTTCCTCTCAAAGTCATCCCGTAGCCCACCTGTATGCCGATGCTCCATCGCTTTGTCTTCGGGCGTTTGGTTATGGTCATGGTTTCGTGCGGCATACGTAATATCAGGCTGTCAAGACTTGCATTGTACCCGCTCACGTATGCTGTATAGGTGTCGCCCTCATATTTGGTTTGCGTGATGGGTACCTGCACCTCTACACTGTCGGCTGAAATCTTTTCGCCCATATCCTCGAAATGGTCTTTGTTTAGGAAATTCACTTCCTCATCATCGGGAACGCTTTTGCAGAAATTTTGTACACTATCCTGCAATATTTGGGGCTTTTCAGGAAATTTCTGTACGCTTTTTGGCAATTTAGGAACGCTTACAGGCAATTTTGCCGTAATGCTACCAAGCGGCTTTCTTCTTTCGGGGCAGGTTGGTGGTAAGCGATAGTATCAAATATCGTTACCCTCATCGTGTCCGGCACAGGCGTTCCGCTTTTGTCGCCGATGATACCCCTGCCGCCGTTCCACAGAACAGAGCCGATAAGCAGCACCAACAGCACGCACAACAATATGTTTTTAGTCCTTTCCATACTTGTAATCCCAATCCATCAATGCTGCAACGTGAGTTCGCACAATAGCATCACGCCCCTTGTCTGAAGTAAGGTAAGCTACATCCTGTTCATTGTCCATGAAAAAGTTTTCCGTAAGGACGGCGGGGCATTTTGTTTTGCGTAGGATATAGAAAGCCTCTTCCCAGTCAGGGTCACCGTCCGATAAATCCTTACGGATTGTAAGTCCGGCAAAATTCTTTTCCGCTTCGGCATACAGCATGGTGGCAAGTTCATCGCTCTTGGTTTTGCCTTTGCTTGTGTAGGCACTCCAACCACGAGCCTTTCCCCATTCACCGTTTTTCGATGCATTGCAATGAATGGAAACAAGCACCACATTCTCTGCGCCAAAACGTCCGCAAATCTCATTCACACGCCTTACTCGTTCTTCAAGGGGTATGTCTTCGCTTTCGGTTACAATGCGCTCCGCATCAATGCCCAAAAATTTCAACTCTCCCTCGATGCTTTTTGCTATTTCTCGTGCGTAGCTGTATTCTCTGAACTTACTGTCAGGGCTGCGCTTTCCCGGAGTATTCTTGCCATGTCCGTTGTCAATCAATATCTTCATGCTTGGTAATTTATAGGGTTAGTATTCGCTTGGCGGAATTCGGTCTGCACAACCGTGTTTGTTACATTTTCGGAATTCCAGTGCCTGATTCTGAACGGCAAGTTCGCTGTTCTTTTCACTTAGTTCGCGGATAGTGTCGCGATATTTGGTTATCTCAGTATAAAGGTGGTCAATCTTTGCGTCCAGTTCGGCAACCCGCTTTTCTTTCTTCTCGTACAATTCTTTCCACTCCGCAGCATAAGCTGTGATGTTGTCTGCCTCGGTTTTTTCCGCCTCGGCATCTGCTTTTTTTGCCTTGCTTTTAATCAATAGTAAGGGCAATATCACTAACGTGATGAGAGAACCGATAACCTGTATATTCGTGCTTAATTGCTCCATGTCAAAGTTCCTCCAATTAAACATCCCAAGCAAACCCCGGCTATCGTTAAACCGAAATCAATCCAATCCAATTTGCTGCCATGCGCCTTGTCTTTGTACTCCAATGCAGTTGCTGCCAATACTCCGGCATACATTGCAGTAAACCAACTGAATGCAAAAATGCCGATAATCAGTCCTCCAATGAGGTGTTTCCACCTGTTGCTCATTCCGAGCCAATCAATAAACTTTTTCATTGTCATCGCTATTTTAAATTAAACATAGTCCAATCCACACTGTCTTTTTCCCTCCATCCGTCCTGAACGGTCTTTATCACATAGGCACACACTGATTGGGAGAACGCAATAAAATCATCTGCATTCTCGAAAGTATGATAGATGGGCGTACCATCTTCCTGCTCGTTGATTTTTAGGGTAAGCGGATAAGGGATGTTTTCACTTCGCTCTATGGCGGAAAAGTTCAGTTGGTTCTCAGGAGAAAGGTATATCGGCTTCTTGTTCCAGACAAAACCGTTTATAATCTTCTCCTCCGTTGTCTTGTTTATAGCGGACACGACAATCTCCTTGACCTCGGAAAGTGTAGGCTTGCGGTTGAATGTATGCCTGTATTCCCAACCGCTTTCACTCTTTTCATCGTCTTTCCAAAAGCCAAAAAACAATATCCACTTGGAGCGTCCTGTACGCACAAGACAATCCTGCCGCTGCTTTGTGCCGTAAATCTTTTCCATTTTTGTGAGTTTTGATTTCAGGCAAAAATAGCGGAATCCAAGTGGATTGATATGTTATCCTTTTACCATCAGGTAAAATTGTATTTTCTCTTTCCTCCGTCAAAAACCTCGCATTTGAGAACCGTTTCAAATGGGAAACCGTCTTCAATATCGCTGATTTGGTCAAGAATGCCTTTCATCTCAACTGAAGCGGTAAAGAACTTTCCCCATTCTTGTGTTGCAGGATTGCGGAAAGATACAAGATAACGGTCTTCTCCTTCTTTGGTATCTATACCCGTTTCAAAATCATGTATCTCAATAGGTATATTTACGATGTCACTCAATCTCATTACTTTGCCGGGAAAGCGTTTCTTTCCGTCAGCAGGAGTATATGTAACTCCCATTTCTGAAAATTTCTTCATTTTCTTGTTTGTAAGTATATAAAACAAATGTTTGCAATCAGCATGGCAAGCCATACCTTTGAATGAGCCTATGATTTCCTGCCTCCTTTTGCGTGATTTGACTTTGGCAAGATTCCTGGCGGCATTCTGTTTCGTCCGTTTCCTTAGCAAGGAATAGTCACCGAAATTCACATAACCCAAAGCATCCATGCCGGATGAAATGGGGGCGACTTTCTCGCTGGGCTTGATGGTCAGTCCAAGTTTGGCACTTTCTTCATGTAGGCAATTCCTTAGTCTCCACAACTCCTTTTTGCTCTCGCCGAGGATAAAGGTGTCATCACAAAAACGGAAATAATATGACGCACCGTGCAGTTCTATCATCGCATGGTCAAGGTCATTTAGATACAGGTTGCCGAAAAACTGGGAGGAACGAAGCCCCTTGCTGATACCGGCATCTGCATCGGGATATAAAACTTTGACAAAATTCTCCAATATCGGTAGTAAAATCGGGTCAGCGATGTATTTTCTGATTTTGTCTATCAATATGCTATGAACGATATTGTCATAGTAACCTTGATAATCTGATTGATAGAAGTATTTTAGGTTTGGATTTGCTTTCATTGCAGCTTGAATGGCATGAAACAAGCCTTGCGGACCTCTTCCCTTGATGGAAGCTGCAGTTGTCTCTATCAGAATGGGAGTAAGTTTTTCCTCTATGATTTCCATAATGGCATTACTGCCCATCCTTTCAAAGACAGCAGGGGCTTGGACTGTCCGTATTTTAGGACCGTCTTTCGTTTCAAAGGATTTTAGCGTGTTGACTCGGAAAGTTCCATTTCCTATCTGTTCTTTCATTTTTGCAAGTATGGTATCTCGATTGAGTACATATCGTACTTGGCGTGCTGTGTACTTCTTTCCATCTATTACAATCGAGTTCCTTTTTTCTGCTTCGGTAGAGGATTGGCTGAGGTTTGACAGCACACGCTTGAATGACGACAATAGGTTTTCTTCCGTTATTATTTCGGGGATGAGGTTGTATAAAGGATAACTGACCGAAAGTGTTCCCCCGGTCAGTCCTATAAAATTGTCCGTATCATCATAGACCGCCTTCCGGTCCCGTGAGGAGGATATGAAACCCTCCTCACTTATGGTTAAAGATATGTTCCGGCTTTCCATAAATAATATATTATAATGCTTTTGCCGAGGCGCGAACCCCTCGGAGAATATAATTGCCCAACTCGTAGGCGTATAGAGTCTCCGATTAGTTAACCATCAGAATTTGAGCCGACCACCGTAGTTCGTGTTCGAGTTCGAAGATGCGTTGTTCGCGTTCGCATAAGCGAGACCGGAGTTCGCATTCGAGTTGTTGCCAGACCGAAGAACACAGCGGCGCGCGGGGTTGTCTGCCTTTATGTATCAAATGGCGAATTTCCCTAAACCTACTATTTCAAGGTTGATACTCATTCCCATTGCACGAAATACTTTTCTGATTGTCTGTATGGTAAGATTGCTTCCTTTCTCAATGCGAGAAATCTGCGCTTTCTTAACTCCAATCATTTCGCCAAGCTGTTCCTGAGTGATGTTTCTTGATTCACGGGCTTGTTTGATTGCCTCACCAATCAAGAACGCATCAACCTTTGCTTCATATTCGTCACGTCTTGGAGTTCCTTTAACCCCAATTACGCTGTCCAGCATTTCTTCATGAGTGTAAAGTTTCATATCTTCTGCTTTTTATCGTTAAAATACTGTTTTCTAATATTCTCTGCCTTATCAATTTCTTTTGATGGGGTCTTCTGCGTTTTCTTTATAAAGCCGTGAGTGGCAATTACCAAAGTGTCCTCTTCTGTATCCCAAAATGCCAAAAGCCGATAACAGATGCCATTGTAAAGCGTTCTGAACTCCCAAATATCCGTACCTTCCAATTTCTTAAAAAGTTCTTTGTCTATGACAACTCTACTTTTGAAGATATTATAAGCGATTTTATCTTGTACCTTCTCCGGCAAAGAATGGATAAATTCATAAGCTTCTTCTGTATAAACTATTTTGAATCTCGTTTCCATTATTAACTTGATTTCCTTTTGCAAAGGTAATAAACAGTTTACATATAAAGAAACTTTTCGCTGTCTTTTTACATGAATGATTTATAATCGACTCGCTTCGCGAGAATAAAGAAAGAGGGAGCAGCCTCACGGCTCTCCCTCTGACGCTTTTTACGAACTCACGAGTTCCGCTCTATTCTATAATGACGAATTTTCCGCGGAAGGCGAGCCGACCACCGCAGTTCGTGTACGAGCTCGAAGACGCGTAGCACGCGCTACGCATAAGCGAGACCGGAGAGCGCATACGAGCTGTGGCCAGACCGAAGAACACAGCGGCCTCTACTACCACTCATCCAAAAACCGGCAGCATAATGGGTCACATACATGCTTGTGTCTGTCTTGTGAACTCGACTCGGAAGAACATCACATTTCGCTCCATGTACGATACGCACAACACAATTCCCGTTGGATGATTCAACAGTCTTGACTGTGCGCTCCGTTTTTGTAACAGGGTCGTAAATATGAGCGGTGTAATCAATCGGATATGAACTGTCATTCTCCGTACATTTGGCTTTATAAAAATCTTCATAAGTCGTGACATTGAACGCAATGTAGTCCATCCATTCGGAATCACAGCCTACGTAGTGCTTTAATCCCAAAATGGAGTTAAGGTTGTTCCCTACATTATAGGAATCTCCCATACCAACGCTATCCTGCTTGTTCAGGATAGCGTCATGCACACCGTTGCCGACTACCGACTGTTCATTGGTCGTCCCATTCAACGCCCACCACAAGTTACTGACTTCTTTGTGCTGCTCGTAGTCCTGCAACTGGTAGCCCGGTCCTCTCATGCGGCAGATATTCTGAAAGTCCTTGGCAGTGTAGTTCAATGTGCCGATTGGCATTTCAAGCGGATTGCCTTCACTGTCATATTTCCATTCGTTTGAGGTTACGGATGTTCCATTGCCTTTCTTTGAACGTACATCGCCTGATAGGCTTCTCGGCATCTTCAAGCCATCTATGGTGATTGGATAGACACCGATAAGGCTGTCATTATCGCCTACGGTATGCTCTGTCCATTCAGGTTCTATGGCTTCGATGTTGTCACTGTCCACAGTCAGGCACTCAATGTCCCCGATGTCACGGAAAGAGGTGAAGTAAAACCACTTTGCACCGCTTGGCACATCGCAGAAGATGTAATCTCCAATGGAGAAGTCAAAGTAAGTATGACTGACAGACATGATGAATATGCTTATCGCTCGGTTGTTCTCGTCCGTGAAGACGCCTCCGAGACGCGCATGATTCAATCCCGGCCATCTTACCTGCTTCATGCCTTTCACATCCATCCTGTAACTGTTGGTGTTGGATGCGGTGGCTATCACATCCTCGCCAAGGATTTCACCGATAACGGCATCGTTCGCATATACACCGGTATTTTCCCGGTATAGCAACTCTGAAAGTTTCGTCTTCTTGCTATGCAACGCAGTTGAAAGTGGTTCGTATTCAGTAACGGACGGAATGTAATATTTCGCCTGATTCTTGTAGTCGTTCACTCCCTTATACCAATGATGAGGGGCGTGCCAAAATATGTCAAATCCCTCTCCAGCGGAATCGGACACATCAAAACTGCTTCCATCTTTCAGGTAGTTGAAATCCGTATCGCTTACCTGTACGCCTTCCATTTGGTTCTTCTTGGTGTTGTAAGAACATTTATAGGCATGGCATCCTTTCTGTATGGCAAGCATATGTACGCTCGGAATGTAGGTGTTCCCATAATCCGCCCCTGTCTTGTTTTCCGGATTGCTGTACCTTTCACAAGAATCACTCTCCACAACATCGCTGATTTTTACGATGGAGAATTGAGAGTTGTGAAGTTCAAGTTGGGGAAAATAGGCAGCAAACGCATTTATTTCGTCTGTTTCCACAAGTTCGCTCAATATCCAACGGCCGGTAATACCACTGCACTGTTCCTTTTCATCGTAGGCATTTCCGTTTGCATCAAGTCCGATAGCACCGCTTTCCTTGATGGAACGCAACAGTCCGACACTGGCGGTTGCATTCACATTGGGAATCCGGACGGTCTTTAGCGCACTCGCATTGACTATCTGTTCCAATAGCGTCATGGCATCTACATACGGACACTCATTGACAAATATCTTTGTTATCTTGGCTACACCACCGAGCGTCAGTCCACCGGGATAGGTAAGGTTGGGCAGGTTGTTCAGCACGAGTTCCGTTATTGTTTCCGGAAGCGTAAGTTTGTCTATCGGCGATGTTTCAGCCAGTGTGATGGCAGAAAGTCCAGTATTGTCGGCATATACGGAAACCAGACGCGGACACTTCGATGCGTTGACGGTCTGCACTTCTGTGTTGCGCACATCAAGAATACGCAAGAACGGCATATCACCCAAATCAAGGTTGGTCATATAGCCTGTGTTACCGGGCGACATCGTCCAATTGCCATGAGACTCTCCACCCACATACAATTCCTGCAACAACGACATCTTGGGCAATGTGTTTCCAAATTGGGGGTCGATACTGATTTCACTCAAATCAAGCATACTCATTCGGTCTGCCTGATAGATGTATAGCATAATGTTTTCTCCGTGTTGAAAGTTTGTGAAAACACCTTCTTCTCCGGCTTTAAGGTAAATTCCTTCCGTGATATTTCCGCTGTCATTACCAATGCCAAAATATCCGCTCTTTGCTGCCTTGAAACGGATGACGGCACCTTCTTTTGCACCGATACGTCCACCGATATAACCACTCTCCGCCTTGAAGTCGCCGCAGCGGTAGTAGCCGTCACGGATGCGCCAACGTTGTTCAATAAATGCTGGTAGTGAGGTTAAACCCAAGCCTTGCAGGGCATAGAAATAAAGGTCGCTGTACCCTGTATATTTAATATACTTGCGTTCTCCGTCATAGCTTGATACCACTTTCTGCCATTTCTTCAGGCGTTCTGTCACGAAATAGTGCATAGCCCCTTTAGGTGAGAAAGGACCCGCGCCTATACCGAGCGTGTCAGGCAGGGAGCGCATAGTGTCGGCTATGGCCGGCAAGGTAATGGTATTGCCGTTTTGGTCAACTTCCATAGTCTGCTGTCCTCTTATATCGTTCCACAGCACAGAACCTCGTCCTGCGTATGCACTGTTTGTCAAATCGCCGGGGTCAACTTCCGGGTCAATGGTCTGCCCTCCGTCATTGTCCTTTCCGTTGCAGGTGTCGCAGTCATATACCTTGTTGCAATACATCCGTCTTGCCTCCATGCCGTTTACACCGCTATATATACCGTTTTTCACGCTGCATCCGTCCTCCAAGAAGAACATGGGCTGCATATTCTTTGCTTGTTGGTCAACAGCGGCAAGGTAGTCGGTAAACAGGTAGTACGATACCAACGAATAAGGACTGATGTATTTCCACATCTTCGTCTTCCATATCTCCTGCCATTTCCCTGCAAGTTCTTTCTTGGCATAGTCGCAGCTGTCGCAGAATTTAAGTACTTGGTACAGGTCGAACGGTACTTTCCGTCCCATGGCCAGGTCTATCTGCAACTGGTCATCGTCAATCATACACTCGAAGTAACGTGTCCACATCGGGTAGGTTTCCTGTCCGAGTTTCAGTTTGGTAACCCAAGAGGCCTCGGCGGTGGTCGGCTCCATCATGTCGGCAACACTTCCCACTCCCTGCCACCAGTTCATGGCATCATAGGTCAGAAGTTCGTAACCACTCACGGGGTTAAGTACTTTCCCGGTAATCTGCCATTTGCCACCAACCTGTTTCATTTCTCCGGTTTGTGCAGTCCATTCACCTCTCTCATATGCCATAAAGCGATAATCCTGTCCGCAATACAATGATAAAAGATATAGTTTATCCTTATTTGTTGTTCCATCATTCTTGAAACGAGTTTCTATCTGGTCAAGATTCTCTTCTTCTTTACCAAAGTATTCTACAAAGTCTCCATAATTGATGCAACCTTTATTGTATCCGGGAGTATCTTTAAAACCAAGCGCAACCTGCTCGCCTTTGTCTTCTTTCCAGTTTCCTTTGGCGTGAAACCATGCATCGGTAAGGCTTTCTTGTGTCGCACGGAATGCGGCAATGGGATGATTGGCTGTCGAATGGTTCATCTGCAATCCTTTCAACGAGACATCGCTTTTTGTCCAAGTGCCGTCAAATGCACGCTGTGCCGGAGTAAGGTAATCACTTCCAAGAGCACGGAAAGTGGCATTCATCAGGTCGCATACACCGCAGTCGTTTGCCCCAGAACTGTCAGAATAGTCCACCTTTACTGTGATAATCTTCACAGGAATAGTATTTTCTCCTACACGCACATAGCCTATTTTCATAAGTTCGTATGAAATTCGGGCATCTTCGTTGTCATAGTCCGGGTAGATAGGTGTAACTTCCCAACCTTCATTTTTCTGAAGATAGAAGCGGTCGTTCTTGATAGGTCGCTTTGCCGATGTTGTTCCCTGTCTTCTCCATTGTACATTGATTGCCTTGAAACTTCTCCATGGTCGTTTCGGGTCATAGTAGAATAGTGTACATTTGAATTTCTTGCTCGTATCTATGTCACCGTCAAATGTGTCAAAGGTCTGCTGGTCTGCCACCACTACATAATAAGGCATTCCCTTGGCAGAAAGGGCTTCTATGGTGGGGCGGTTTTGCGTGTCAAGCACGTTCTCTTTCTCGTATTCCACAACCATGGCAGTGGTGTCTGTCAGTTTGCACAAGTAGTTTTGGAACGCCTGTGCCCATTCATAATGACTCTCGTAGGCAAGCATATAGTACAGGTATAGGTCTCCTTCCGTACCGTTGAACGTAACGGTTCTGTTGTTAAGGATTGCACCACTGTCACTGATATAACCGATACAGCCCACTTCTTCTCCGTTCAAATACAACTTCATGCAGGAGTAATTGCTTCCACCCCGTGATACATAAATGGTGGACGGTTCGACAACTACTGCCATCGTGATTTTCTCGCCAGAGCGAAAGCTGCGCTCAACTAAGGCAGGCTGTCCTGTTTTACAGTAGATAGCAGCTTTGTTGCCGCATACATAGAAACCTGCACCGCTATCAGCATCATAGCACTCTATGAGTTTTGAATCTGCTTCCTTGATGTTCTTGGTGGCAAATGCGAATTGGACGGCACAACCTGTAGTCCGTTCGGTGGCAGAGTTCCCGAAAGGGTAGTAATCCAATATCTCCGCTTTCACATTCTCTGCTATGCGAAGGCATCGTTCGCCCAAGTAGTCCACGAATCCGTTGCTTGACCAGTTTGCGCCCCTTACATCCATAGTTATGCCGTTGTTTTCTATGGTATGGTCGCTCTCGCTGTTGCTGCGCGCGGAAAAATCATATCCGAACAAAGCTCCGTCCTTGATGGCCATGTCAATGGCACTCCCTTTTACAATTACCTTGATTTCATTGGTGGACACATTTCCGCTCTTGGCATGTACGGTAATGCTCTGGCTTCCGTCCGTGCTGTATCCGCTTATCTGCTTGTTCACGGTAAGCGTTTCGGCAATCATGGCTTCCACGGATGTCACTTTCTCATCGTCATAGAAGACATCCACGTGCGTTTCCGTTTTACCCGATGTGTATGCTGCGACCTCTATGGTAAGGTTATCATACAGGCGGAGCGTACCGTTGTTGGTGTCGTTGAACCGGATTGCCACGATAGGAGTGGTGTCCTCGGCATCAATACACATGATAGCAGAGTAAATGGTATTGCCCCTTACTCCTGATTTGTTTTCCGTTCCGTAAATGCGTACCGGGTATGCCCCATGTGTCATCCGTTCACCGCCGCCGAATACATTACTCGGATTGATGGATATGCTCTTGGTGTAACTGTCATTGACTGTTGCCTCTCCCAGTTTCTTCCATTCCCCATTGTAGAGCATTTCCACTGTGGCACGTATGGATGAGGTGTTGTTTGGGAATTTGTAGAACTGTCCTATATTTTTTGCTGTGCCTCCTACGGTCAATGCGGTGCTGCTTGTGTAGTTGAGCGGCATAGGCTGTTCAACTGTAATATCCACAGCAACAATGGTAATGGCTTTCTTCTTGGTGTTCCCGTCCGCATCGGTAGCCTGAACAAAGAAACTCTTGGATGCAGCACTGCTGAAGTACTCAGTAAAGTCAAGTTCAAACTTGTAGTCCGTTGCACTTGCTGAGCCGGTTTCGTTCATTGCCTCGCTATACAGGGTAAGTCCTGTGCTTGCATCAATGATTGAAACATTACGGATAACGCCAAGCACTTCGTTACCGTCCGGGTAACTGACACTACGCAAAGCTACATTAATTTTTATCTCGGAACCGAACGCCACAATGGGGGCGGCTTCCTCAAAGTAGATGGACAGGGTGCTGTCCTCGCTCGAACCTCCGCCTCCTCCATTTTTCGGAATCTTAAGTACTACATCTTCTATCTGTCCCCCGTTCAGGTTCACGGCTTTGTAGTAGATATATTCCTCATCGCTTTCTTCGTCAAATCCTCCGATTGATTTTTCCTGCATGGCGTATGCGCCTCCTGTGGAAAGGGCATCTTTCCCTCCTTCTTCCGGTTTATCGGATGTTTCCACGTTGCTTCCTCCGCCACCGAATGCTACCCATGGTTTCAAGTCCTCTGGTGTTATGTCGCTCGCTTCACGTGTAAATTGGTAGGTGAGCCACACGGGTGCACCGTTCTTGTCGCTTTCTGCAGTCTTGAACGTAAGGATGATACCGCTTTTAAGATAAACTTCCCCATTCTCCTTTTCAAGGTCTGACACGGCTTTGATGGCTGTTGACAAAGTGTATTCCACATTTCCGCACAGGGCATTTACATTGATTATATCGCCTATGCCCTTGCCACCACCTGCGCCGAAATCGCTCCAGTTGTTTTCTTTAAACCAGTCCGATGTATCAGTCCATTGTTTGGAAACCCATCCGGATTCCGTCAGGAAGGTCAATACGACACCTGGTATTTTCAATACCGGTGAATATTCGGAAGCGGAACACCGGTCAAGGGCAACGGAAAATGTTATCTCCCTGTCTGCAAGGTCAAACAGCTGGTTGACATTTACAATACTGCGTGCCACGATTTGCTTGTTTTGTGAAAGAATGTTTTTTCTGTTTTCTTCCACCTGCTTCATATCTTCCTGTAACTTCGCACCTTCATCACCGGGGAATGCAGTCGAACTTGTGTGACCAAGTGCAAGGTCTGAACCGATTGGCACCAATTGATTTCCGCTCCAACGATAGCTTTTCCCATCTTCTTCGCATAGAAAGACTTTACCGGAAGAGGGTATTCGCCCGTTTGTACTTGCCGTACCGAAAACATCTGCATTCAACCAGTTGTTATAATAAGTAGCAGCCTCGGATTCTCCGATTGTCGGAACGTATGCAAGCACAAAGCAACCATGTTCCTTATCATATACAACTTTACAACCCTCATCGTTGGAATTTTTGTCTATGGATTCATTTTTTACAGTAATGCCTACGGAAATGCCATAAAAATCTACCACGTCATCAATGTATCCGGGCAAGTGTCGGCTCGGTACTTTCCCTTGTTCGTCAAGAGGGGCGATTCCTCCGTTTTCACCTTTTGAATCTTTGAAAGAGTTCAGTTGGCTTCCAACTTCATTCGCCTTGTTGTTTGCCTTGTTTGCGGTATCCTTGGTTGTGTTTACTTGGTCTTGCAACGAGTTGACGCTATCACCAAGCGTGGTGAGGTTGGTGTCTTGCGCTTTGTTGCGGGCCTCTATATCCGTAATGTCGTCCTGCAGTTTGGTTATATCCTCTTGCAGTTTTTCTACGGCTTCGTTATACTGACCGCTGTCTATAGTTGGGTTACCTCCACTTTGTCCGGTAGGCACCCATTCTCCACCATCTGCAACATAAATGGGGGCCGGCAATGAAACTCCTACAAGTGCCCACCAGCCATCATGCGGAAAAGGATAGGCTGCTTTTAGTTTTTCAACGGTAGTGTACAGACCTTTTCCTGCTCCTTTGATATTTTTGGCTTCAAGCCAACCATCTACGACAACATTTCCTTTCAGATGGGTTTTTCCTTGGACAGTAGCATCGCCTCCTATTGCCGTATTGCGACCTACTGATACATCACCATCTATATGCTTTGATTCGTAACTCATATTAATACAGATTTTGCCAATTCGTTCAATGCGGCACTTTTCTCCGCATCACCGAATGTAGTTAATACTAATGCTGCTATGGTATATACCACAGCGTTGTAACATCGTCCGCAAATTTCTATCGCGCCGTATTTGTCAATCTTCGGATAAGGTAGATACACGGCACGGCTTACTTTTGCTTTTGTCGTCTTGCATGAATAAAATTCCATCACTCTTCCTTCCGGGCGTATGGAAATGGCACAGACAGGGCGTTGGTACGTACCCCTGATACCTTTAAATCTGGAAGATTGTCTTGCATATTCCGGGTCATCGGTATTTATGGGATAAAATACCGCACGTTCCCAGTCATCCATTTGGAAAACGACAAAACGCATGAAATCCTCCGGAAGCAGTATCCATCCGCTTTCATGCTCTTTCCAAAATATAGCATCACCGAAGTTGTGTCCGCCGTCAAGCAGATAGGGAGGTGCGGAACTGTGTACACGCTTTACGGCTTCCACAATCTTGGACTTGATGATGTCGTTGAGTGCAAGCGTGTCCACGTCACCGATTGCTGCCAATGTGTCACTTGCCATGTTTTGGTCAAGTGCGATACGGACATCTTTCGCTATGTCGTCAAGTTGATAGACTGTCATGCTCTTTTATCCGGTTATGACAATCCTTCAAACTCAATTCCGTTTGCGGCTGCCTGTTCAGTAATTGCTTTCATGCTGCGCATGGCTGTTCGGCTGATGCCGAATGTATCGGCAAGATAATCTTTTGCTGCGGACAGGTCGCTCACTTTCACTTTTTTCAGGGTTGGGTCATTTCCATCTGTGGTTTCTCCGTCCTGACTGTCTTCTCCTGTTACTTGGTTATCGACAGTTGGAATTTCTTTATCTTGCAGATTTTCTTCTGTTTTTGCATTTATCTTTTCACTTTCATCCTGCATACTGTGTAGCCGGAACAACTTTCCAAAATTGTAATGTTTTTCGATGGCACGCATTATGTCCTCGTTGTCTGTTGTAAACAGGCTGCTACCGTTGGACAGAGGTGTGAACGAAATATGCAGGTTCTTCTTACTTGGAAGCACTACGTTGATACTCACGTTGGTGTTCGCTTTATAGGTTTTAATCATATACTTGTAAATTAAAAAAGGGATGGGACTCCTTATCCCATCCCCGGTTATTGATTTCTTTTTGTGGATTATTAAGGCTCTTCAACAGGAGCTTTGGCAAGACGCATTCTTGCATGTGCTTTTGCATAGCGCAAGTACAAGCAGCTTACTTCTTGGATTACTACTGCATCGGTACGGCGGATACCGGCTTTCTGCAAGTCAAGTACGTTTCTTGCCCAAGAGATATGTGTTTTCTTCGACAGGTATTCCGGGTCCATTGCAAAGCCGCAGTCGCTCATGCCATTCACGTCAAATAGTTCGTGATGAATGGTCAGTACCTCTCCGAAATCGGTATCCCAAGATTTGAATTTCAAATTCCAAACCTCAACAGTGTCTTTCAGGCGGAACTTCTCACTCTTGATTTTCGAGAATGCAGACAGCATATCGCTACCGCAGAAAAGGATTTTGCGTTTGTTGCCGATACCTGTACCCACAAAGAGGTCTTTGGTAATATCCACAAGGTTTTCATCGGTAATGATGGCGCACTGCTTGTCCGCATTCCATTCGCCCACTTCGATGTCTTTGCCAGCCATCCACCATATACCGCCTGTAAACCAAGTGTTCATACCGTCCTTGGCAATATGCTTGATGACATTCTTGACACCGAACAGATAGGTATTCTCCATGGCGAGGCGCATATCATATACACCGTCCTCCTCAATGTCCGAGAAATTCCAGTTCACTTCCTTGGCGGCAATCTTGTCAAAGGTGGACTGCTCTACCTGAATCATGAAGTTCTGACAATACTGGGTTTCAGGCATCGGGATATTGTTGAAGCGTCCTGTCTGTACATCCAACTCACCACAAGCCTTACCCATACGAACAAGTGTTGTTCCTGAAGGAATATCCGGTACAAGGATTGGTTGCTTACTCGAACTGTCCATGTCACCGTTAACAGCATACACGGTTGGTAAGTTTGTTGAGCTATCTTTACCGCATACACATAATACAAGGTCGGGAACATTGCTGTCTTCCAGCCCGTATTTTGTTCCATCCGGCTTCGTAATGGCTTTCACACCTACTACTCGAATGGTATCATCCAGAGTAAACATGTTCAGGTCATCTACCGGAAGGGAGGTGCTGGCTCCGTTCAGCATCTTTTCTACTTTCTTGTTGGTACTGCACTTGATTTCTCTTGTGCCTACGCTGTAATACTTAACTTCGAAAGAGTTTGTACTACTTGATTTTGCATAACGGCTGATTTGGTCGATAGGAGTTGCCATCGGACGTATCTTCACGATACGTTTGTCCACATCGCTCAAATAAAAATTTGAGTCACCATCCGTTCTGCCTGCGGTTTCCGTTGCGATACCGTCTGTTCCGCCCGTACCGTCAGCTCCGGCTGTTGTTTTACCTGCATCAGGGAGTTCGGAGGCGTTGGCCATGAACACACCGCTTGATGCGCCTGTCACAAATGCCAATACCATCAGCATGATGCGACACAGAAAACTTGTTGCTTTCTTCATTGCTCTTTTAATTTTTGAAAAGTGAATAAATAGAATTGATTTTACTTGTTTGTCCTGCGTTTTTCTCCGCCACGTTCCCAAATGTTCTGAGTTCCGTAGTTTTGGTCAATGACACCCAAATCTGGCATTTCTCGTGAGCCGCCTTTGCCTCCGCCGTTCTTGCTGCCGAGGTTGGCTGTACCGTCATTCTTGCTGCCCTTGCGCAACTTTTCTTCAATCTTGGTGTTGCGACCTCTTACTTCGCCTTCTCGGTCTGCCTGTTCCACATCGCTGTCATGCCGGATGGCTTTGAGTGCCATTGCCACGCTCTCACGTGTGAACTTGCCCATGATTCCGTCACGCACAATGCCGACAAGGAAATCCATTGCACTGTCAATGTCCTCATCAGATAGTCCTTCATCTTGCTGCATGGTTTCAAGGGTGGTCAAAGTCTCGTTGAGGTTCTTCTGATACTCTCCCTCGTACTCTTTCTCTTGGGCGATGCGTTCTGCAAACTCCTTATTGGCGGCTGCAAGTGCCTCCTGCTTTTCGGGGTCTTCAAGTGCGGCCTTGAAATCATCCCCGAATTTACGCACCATACCGATGATAGGGTCTTCGCCCTTTCTCCAGTCGGTAAGAAAAGCGGCACTGCGCGGGTTGCTTGCAAATAAGTCCGAGAGAGCTTTTTCTCGCTCACGGTATCCAGACAATTCGTTGTCGTAACTGTCGTAATCGTCATTGGTTTGACCAAATAACGCTTCATCATCGGCAAACTCCTTGTCGGGATACTTTGTTTTCAACCGTTCCATGTATCTGTCCCGGTTGCTTTTAACTTCCGTATTCTTAGGCATATACTGTAAATAATTAATGTTGTCTGAAACTTTGAAGCAAAAATAAGCTAAGATACACGCATTCTATGTTTATCTTTTTACGCTCCAATAGGTAACTTTGGTACACGGTTAAAGCTGTAATTTGTTGTAGGAATGAAACATAAAGGGGCATTGATGGAGTACTTTCAAGAACGTTCAGACGACTTGATGAGGGCGTACGATGAATATATTGAATCGTGCGACTACATCCGTATGCCTGATGTGTACAACAACATTGTCAATATGCCTTCACGCCGTTTTTGGGTAAGCGATATTCGGGCAGCTCTTGTGGTATCAGCGATGATGAAGGGCAAGGCGCATTTGGAGAAGATGTGTCCGTCCAAACGTGAAATGTACGAAGAAATCTATAGCCGTGTCATGGTAATGTACACCGATTATCCCGATAAGACTATTTCTGAACTATGTTCTATGGTTGTCATGCAGCCCGCCCCTAAATTCTACCTCACGCCTGGTAGTGCAAAGATTATGGTTTGTAAAGCAAGGAAAGAATGGGTAAGACGAAAACAACAAAGGCTGTTTCGCTTTTAATTTCAATCATTGTATGCTGCTTGGCTTTGCAGGATATTCAAGATTGGTCAGAAGTCGGTATCTTCAAAGATTGCGGACCGGGGTGTCGTATGTCATATCCATTTTATCATGTGAATATAATTCACGCCGCACTTAATGCGTGGTGTCTGCTTTCGGTCGTATTCATATACAATGTGTCATTATGGCGCTTGGTATTCGCATACATTTCCGCCGTATCTGTTCCAGTACTCTGCCTATCCAATATTCCAACGGTCGGACTTTCAGGACTTGTATTTGTCCTGTTCGGTTCTGTTTCTTTCGAGGTAGAAAGAAAGGTCCATTATCAATTATGGATGGTTGTCTATCTCGTCATCGGTTTTCTTTTTCCCGGCACCAATGCGTGGGTACACTTGTACTGCTATCTCGTAGGGTGTTTGGCGGCATTGTTGAACAAACCTGTAAAAATCGGTTAATATGCAGGAGGAAATCAGACTTATCATCGAAGAAAACAACCGCCGAAACGCAGAGGTGTATGCACGCTTTGACCCAATTGGCGGGTTCGGTTCGGTTGGGGAACGTGTAAAGGTCTGTATAGAGGACTTTCCGATACGCACCCAATATCTGCCTGTAGAAATGATGGATGTACCGCTTGTTCGGCAACTTGTCGAATGTGGCTCTGTCAAGGCATTCTTGCAGGAACTTGGAAATGCTAAAGAGGAAGATTATGAAAGCGACCGGCTCAAAGTAATAAGCCAGTTTGTGCGCATACGTAACAAATATGACTTCCCATTTTGGGCGGCAACATTCGTATATATCAAGAACAAGGGGGGCGGCGAAGATGTGTTATTTCGCCTTACTCGACCGCAACGCCGTTTCGTTGAAAGGTTGGAACGATTGCGAAAAGCAGATAAGCCTATACGCCTTGTCTTGCTGAAAGCACGGCAATGGGGAGGTTCTACCACCTCGCAAATATATATGGCGTGGTTGCAGTTGGTTCATAAAGTAGGACTGAACTCACTTATCATCGCTCATCAAGGTGCGGGTTCGGATGAAATCAAGGATATGTTCGACCGTATGATAAAGAACTATCCGGTGGATATGCTGCACAAACTGGGTGAAACCTACAGCGAGAACGAGCCCAAAATGGTCGGAGTCGGTAAGTCGGGCAGCATTCATCGTGTACCGCAACGCAACTGCAAGATTAAAATTGGTACTGCCGAACGACCGGACTCTTGCCGTGGTGGAGACTACAACCTTGTGCATCTGTCCGAGGTAGGACTATGGAAGGCGACAGATGGAAAGAAGCCCGAAGACATAGTGCGCTCCGCCTGTTCTGGCATATTGCTGCGCCCATATACGATGATTGTCTATGAAAGTACCGCCAATGGTACAGGTAATTTCTTTCAAAAGGAGTATGACGATGCCAAGAACGGAAAATCCCAGTTCGAGGCAATGTTCGTGTCGTGGTTTGACATAGAACAGTATTCGTTGCCTCTTGATGATGTGGAAGCTTTTGCACAAATGCTGTATGCAAACCGTGAGAATGACGGCATACCTTCATCCCGTGAGGAAAACGGCAAATATCTGTGGTGGCTGTGGGAGAAGGGCGCAACGCTTGAAGCTATCAATTGGTACATACAGGAACGTGCCAAATATACCGAACACGGATTGATGGCGGCAGAGTTTCCTTCCGATGATGTTGAGGCGTTCGTCCATTCCGGCGCACGTGTGTTCGACAAATACAAGGTCGAGAAACTTAAAGCATCATGCAAGCCTCCACGATATGTAGGAGAAGTATATGCCGATGGTGATGAGGGGAAGAAAGCATTGCAAAACCTCCGTTTTGTTGGTGACAGCCAAGGCTTGCTACATATTTGGGAAATGCCTGAGATTTACGATGACGAAGTGGTAACCGACAGATATTTGACGGTGGTCGATGTCGGTGGGCGTTCCAATAAGGCTGACTGGTCCGTCATTGTCGTGTTCGACCGTCTCTTCATGAATGACGGAGGAAAACCCACTGTTGTGGCGCAATGGTACGGACATATAGATATTGACCTCTTGGCGTGGAAAGCGGCACAGATAGCGGCTTTCTATGACAATTCCATGCTTGTGATTGAGAGCAACACACTTGAAACACATGACAAGGAAAGGCAGGTGGACGGAGACCAATCCCAATTCATTCTCAATCAGATTAAGGATGTTTATCCCAACCTGTACGCACGCAAGCAGTCGGAGGAGGCTATTCGGGAGGGCTTGCCAGTGAACTACGGTTTCCACACCAACATAGCCACAAAACCGATGGTAATCTCTACACTCGTGAAAGTCATCCGTGAGAGCCTGTATGTTGAGCGTGATGCCCGTTGTCTGGACGAATATCTGTGTTATGAGAAGAAACCGAATGGAGCGTTCGGGGCGATTATCGGTAAACACGATGACTTGTTGATGACCCGTGCCATTGGTCTGCACATCTGTTTCTTTGAAATGGATATGCCTAAATTCGTACCTCGTGTGGGAAGATATATCAGCAGGAAGAAAAAAGCGGTATCTGCCGCAACAATATAGTTTAACAATTTAACAACAGGAAAGATGAACATCTTTAAGAAAATCCGTGCTTCACTCCGTTTGCGTGAGGCAGTAAGACAAGCCGACAAGGCACATCGTGAGAATGGACAACGCTACTATGTAATGCCGACAAGTGGCGTGAGTGGACAACTTGTAATTATGGATAGGAACAATTTCCGTAAACTCAAGCAGAAGCACTATATCAACCATAATACATTCGTCAGAGACCTCGAATTTGAGTGTTTCTATTGCACTCCGTACAATAACGGGGCAGGTAAATTATCTTCGGCTGTAATGGCGAAAAAACGTAATCAGTATTACTCATGGTTGGAAGCAATCGGCAAATCAAGAAAAAATGGGAAAGTACGGAAATATTGACGGTATAGCAACACTTACCAACGACCCGCTCGCACTTGACAATATCAATAAGTTTAAAGTCGGAGACCGGGTGATGTGCAACGATAATGGTGTCATTGGTACGGTCAAGGAATTGGATATTCCGAACGAAGCCTGTATTGTTGATTTCGACAATGGAGAGGAAGATGTCTGGATAGAGAAATTCCAACTGTCCAAAGAATAATAAATAGACATGAGGGTGTATCAAATTGAATATATTTGGTACACCCTCATTCTTTATCCGCTAAGCATGGGCTAATTTGATTCTTTTCTCGTTGCCTCTTGACCAAATGCCATCTTCGCTTTGTCCATATGTCGCAAGCTGTTCTATTTCTTTCTTTTGTTGTTCCTGCCAAGGCTCAAAATCAATAATATCCCTTATAAGCCATGAATCCCACCGCCCCCTGAAACAGACACCCCGGTCATCAAGATACACGTCGGCTATGATTTTTCCACTTGTATGTTCCGGTTGATTCGGGTTTTCGTTTATATGGTCGTATGAAATATTGTTTTCTGCCAACCACTTTTCCAATTTTGCAGTTTTCTTGCGTGTCGTGAAGATGATGATAGTCCATCCGTTTTTCTTTAGGGTGGCTGTACCTGTATCTGCATTCGGTATCATCTGCCCAAACACATCCTCGCCTTGCCAACCTTTACTGTAGTCATGAATGACACCGTCAAAGTCTATACAAATAGTTTTCTGTTCCATGATGTCGTTAAATTAAAATTATTGCCTTATTGCATTATTCAGTTTGTTCACGGCCTGCATGTTCGCACCTTGTTGCGCTTGCGCCATCAGTTCGGGAGAAAGACCGTCAGGCATTTTACCCTGTTCTAATTGCTCTTTCTGCGACTTGATGCTCTGTAATAGTTCATCGGCAAACGGGAAGTCGCCATGTTCAAGCAACTGTTCTACGCTGATAGCCTGTGCTTGCCACAACTGCATGAGTATGTCGTTGGCAAGATGCCTGTATGCAGGGGTGGTTGTGCTTTCAGTAATGCTCAGGTCAAATTCCACATCCCGTATCTTTTTCGGGTCGTATTCGATTTGTGCGCCGCTCCGTCCGGCAATGTTGAACACACGCTTGCTGTCATAGAACTGCTGCATATTCTTTACATCCTTGTATGCACCATCCACCACAAAACCGCTGAAGCATTCCAACAGGTCAAGCAAAGTGGTGGTTGCATTTTGTGTCTGTTGTTGGAAATGGGCTGCACTCTCTCCCGAGAATCCGGGTTTCCCTTGCAATGCCCCTGTAACTCCAGAAATGTCCTCGAAGAACTTCAACTGAATATTCAGCAACTCGGTAATGCCGATGTTGGTCGAATTGTTGGCCACTTGTTCCGGCACACGTCCGCTCTTGCTCGGCTTATAGACAATCACACCGTTGAACTCAGCCCAGCCTTCCGCAATGTCGTCAATGCTCACTCCGTCCGGCAGACAATCATCGGGCATCATCAGTACCCCTTTGGCACTCGCACGCATTATCCAGTCATAAAGGGTTATCAAACGGTTGGTATATCGCTGTTGGTCGATGACATCAGATACGAACGAATGGATTTCACCGTCAATGAACGGATAAGCCTTGAATACGTATGGGTGGCTGTCGTGTTCGTATGGCGTTTCTCCCTCTTTCAGAATATCTCCGAATGGCGACAGGTAATAGAAATACCAATAATCGTCAATAAACCACGTGGCTTTAATGAGCGGCACTTCTTCTTCGGGCATACCGACAGACTTCGCCATTTCAATACGTTCGTCATTGACGGCGACCACACACTTTTGGTAATCCTTCACATCTATCTTGAAGATGTCCCCGTTTTGATAGTCATGGCACCGGTATCTTGGTTTTTGCTCCTTGCGCCAGACCTCAATGACTCTGCACCGTCCCGGCTCGCTCGTAAACAGAAAATCGTAGTTTTCCAAACGGCTGTAGCCGAAACGCTCTGCATACGAGGCGATGTATTCTTTCTTTGCCGCCCACTTGTAGATGTCTCTAAGTCTGCGGTAATCTTCGGGTGAAGAGGCGAACTGTTCGCAAAGCTGCCCGAATGAAATATCGTGTATCTCGCCAAGAACCGATACATCCCAACCTCTGAAATCACGCATATTGTTGTCTATGAAGAAATTGTTCGGCTGTACATAATCCGTCCAACAATCCTCTTTTCCGTTGCGCCAACCGTATGATTTGCGATGTACAATGAAGCCGCTGATAAGAAGCTCCTCCATTGTCCGGGCATATACCTCCGTCATCCGGTTCAGTTGCATATTGCATTGCAGGATGGTACTCATCGTTTCGCCCAATTTCTGCTCGTCTCGGTCGCGTGCTGTACAGGTCGGTTCTTTGCTCTGGCTTCGATACACGCCGAGTACGCTTTTTACCAATCTGCGGATAAGGTTGTTCTTCAATGGAACATTGCCCTGCCTTTTTATATACTCTTCTTCCGTCATGGTCTCACCGTCCACACATATTTTGTCATCCCACTGAAAACCGTAGGTATATCGCTTGTTGCGCTCTCTGTCCTTTCGGAAATCCTCCATCTGATTCCAATAGTGCTGTGCCTCCATCAATATATCAAACGCCCTGCGGTCGCCCGACTGCTGTGAAGACATTACTACGGTATCCATTTCCTCCGTATCACGTTTGGGTGCGACACGGCTCATGAACAGCAGTCTTTTATTTCCATTTTTTGTATTATGCATAATCGTTGAATATTATCAGAATGCTTTGGATAGACACAAAGGTACTATCCAAAGCATTCCTTTCAAGTATAACTATTTATCTCCATCCAATCCTTTCAACTTATCAAGCATTTCAACTTTCAAGTTCATAATCATGGTTTCAACTTCTTCTCGCTGTGTCGGGTCAATGAGTTTTAGAGCCTTGCTTGCTTTTTGTATGGCATTGTGATAGCCTTTAACTAAAGCGTACCGTTTGAATACCTCTGAATTGATAAGTTCATCTATCTTTTCAGCATACTCGATGTTCCCCACTCTGACCTGATTCTTGTATCCGCTTAAAGAATGCTGGACATCTTCCATTTCATCAACTGCTTTAGAATACTCACGGTTGATTTGGCTGCCTGTTGTCCGTTCATCTGCGGTTTGATAGAAACTGCTGATGACAGGTACATTGCGCCATTCCTGCAAATCTTCATTCCATAGCATTTCCAATGTCTTTTGGGTCTTGTTCAGTGTTTTGCCGACACCGCCAAAGTAGCTTTCAAACAGATGTTCTATCAATGCAGGATTAATGTTTATTGTGCCTGCATCGACATTGTTACCTCCTGTTATCTCGTTCAACCATCTTGTACCGTCAACAAGCCAAGGGGCGGTACTCTTGTACGCCTTTGTCCACTCTGGATCCATTTCGTTCCACGTGTGTTTACGGTAAATAGGTTTGCCAAAATAATCCTTATTGGCTATAATCTGCGCAAAAGGTTGTCCGATAGTCGGTGTAAGGCTTACTGCAACATTTCCTCCGTTGCCTGTCAGGTCAATAGGTAGCATGGACGAGAATCCGGTTGCTGCCTTGCTTAAACCGTCTTCAATATTTTCCTTTCCGGCAAGGACTGAATATGCTATTTCTCCCATACTGTAGAAAGGTCTCATTTCGTGTGGTAATGGAAGCGTCATATATCCGTTTTCACTCCAAGGTACATAAAGGACGAGGTTGTTCCTGCGTACCCATTCCGGTAAATCCCAATAACCGTTGTCATCGTCATCTCCACCAAGCAGAGCCTGTATAGCCAAGTTCATCATCGGAACAAGGAAGCCTGCCGATGAGAATATGGTTAATGCCATAGTGGTTTTGGCAGGGTGTTTTGCCATAAGTTTGCCGAAGTTCGCTACACTCTGAATGGCTGCATTGAAAAAGATGTAACTGAAGTTCATGACACTTGCACCCAGTCCGCCACTTCCTTTCTTGTTGAAGTTGACGGTAATCTCTTTCGCGTCATATATGGAGTGGGCCACATCCCTGCCCATTTGGCGGCTTGTCATATACACCATGAAGCGTGTCGTGTCCTCTGCGCTTCTATTCAGAAACTCCACACTGTTCCACAAACCGTTCCATGCTTTTTGGGTAATGGAACTTTTACCCTCTGCTTCTTTTATGAAACGCTTGATGTTTCGTTTGTAGTCTTCAACTGTATTCAGTTGGGTAAATCCTGTTTCGCCTCCATTACGGATAAACTCGTCAAAATAACGTTCCAAATCGTTATTCCTATCAAGCCTGCCGTTTTTGTATTTTACAAGCAGACGCGGCAGTTGAGCCTTAACCAGGCATTCTGTTACATTTTTGTTATACCTGGCTGTATATACAGCGTTTTCTTTAATGGCTACTGCCGTACCTGCCCAAATGATGTCTCTTGACAGGTTGCTCACGACAAAGGCAGGGTTCATTGAAGTAAATGCTCTTGCCATAAGATTCTTCACCGCTTTTGCAGCCTTGTACAGACTGCTGTCGTTTACATCCGGGTTGGTCAATCCGTTGATGGCTTGTGCCGCTCTTGGATTGCCATTGATATAAAGGCAATATTCCTTACCGGCTCTTTTTACCCTTACAACGTGTTCTTGACCCTCGCGTTTCGTAATATGCATACTTAGTTTCAGCCCGTCCTTCTTTTTCGTGGCATTATCTCCGAGGGCTTCCATTTCCTGCTCGAATTGTTCGACAATGGAAGCCACCTCATCACCTGTTGCATCTTCCGGGATTATTGGGTTTCGTGCTTCCCATTCACCAGTGGCATTGTCAAGCACATACCATTGTTCGCTGATACTTACAAGTTCATTCGGATTATTGAGAATGAAGTTCAGAAATTTCTGCTTCATCAAGTTCCTGTTTCCTTGAACGATGCTACTTTCCGCCATGAATCCAATGGTGGCCAAAGGGTCGTCAGCCAGACTTGTGCGTCCTTCCGCTGTCTTCAATGTCGGAGAAAGCATCAGACGGTTGCTTGTCATATATTCGTATTCGTTGGAAGCGACTTCGCAATCCCAACCTCTTAATGGCACATAATATTTGAACATTCCACGAACTTTGTCATAAGTGGATTTACTCATCAAGCCGCTATTGTAACTTTTGCGTAACGTTTCTTTGGTCGCAGCGTTGATTTTATCCCACAATTCGGACACGTTAAACTTGCTCTCGAACTCATCAACTATCATTTGTGCAGCCTCGGTGAAATTATCTTTATCACCGGTTAATTCGGTCAAACCCGAATAATCACGTGTAATAGCACCATCCCAAGTGTCGCCATCCTGCTCTGCATCTCGTTTGGAGAATTCCTCATTACGCTCCAGACCATGCTTTGCTATGATGTACGACTTCAACTCTTCATAAGATGCACCTAATTTGATAAGTTTCTGAACAACTTTCATCATCGGTTTATAGAAATCCCTTTCATATATCTCCGCTTGCGACTTATTTTCTGCCGACATACTGTTTTCTGCAATATAGGCATTTTCAAACGAATGGATTGGATTCCCTGTTTCTTCTGAAATCATGTCCTGCAATGTTTTCAATGCGGACATACTGTCTTGATACGCCTCTTTCAGTCTGTACAGGAGATTTTCTTTCCATTTGACACTTCTGCTTTTATTGGGTGTACGGACTTTCCTGTCATAGCGTCTCCTTAAAGAGTCGCCGTCACGGTACAGGGTATCATCGTTTTCTGCAATGTTCTGATGATGTGGTTCGGCAACTGCATAATTGCCTACTTTCAGTTCATACTGCTTTGCCACATCGGCGGCTTCTCCCAATATACTTCTGTATCTGCCCGGTTCTGCAAGATTCTCGTAGCTGCGCCACAATACATAGCGTAGTTCGTTGTCAGTCAGAGTAACCCCTCCGAAATCCTCAAAGCCTATCTTGTGCAGCATATTCAGGAAGAAATCCTTTATCTGCCTCCACCAGCTTGCATTGATGTTTTCAAATTCAGTATCTTCTGCAAGCGAAGCAAGATATTCTTCGGTAGCCTTACTGAAATCCCAACCGTTTTTTGCAGCCATATCTACAATGCGTCTACGAATGCTTTCTTCTGCATTGTTGAGTACATTATCAAGGAATGTATCAAAATGTTCGCCGAACAGCTGACGCAATCCGTAGTGGGCTACCGCTTCATGAAGCAGGGTCTGCTCTATGTCAAATACGCTTGAATGGTTGGGAACAACAATGGTAATCTTGCCTGTACTCTTTGAGTAGAAACCTTTTGCACGCTGTTTCTTACCCTCCAATGTGTAAGCATCGGTTACTATATCCACATTGTCCAGATGCAGCTTTTCTGCAAGGCTTTTCACGCGCTCTGTCATTCTTTGGCGTTCACGCTGTGCAAATTCTCTCCGTTGCTTTGCCGTTCTCCTTGACCGCCCGAGCAGTTTTGCCGCAGGGTCATTCTCATAACTGACTTCATCATCGGTGTATGCCCCAATGCCGTTACGTTGGAGAATATCAGTTGTGTCATCCTTTACTTTTACTCCCAACTTGGTCAATTCTTTAACAATCTCATCAATATGGTCGGCAGGAATATCCGCACGCAACTTCCCTCGGTAAGGGTAGAAGTTTTCACCTGCGGCACGAAGCAAGGTTTTGTTCTCGTAGTAAACTGCACCATCTTTCTTTGTCTTTGGGACAGTTAGGTAGAACATCTTTGCCCAACTGCTACCCATAATCTCTACCTTTCCATCGTGACTTATTATAGGAGTATAGTCTTTTATCTGTTGTAAACGACTGCTCAATGGCGCACCGCTCGTTTTCAGCATAGAAGCATTCCATTTGTCGGGCATTAAGATGCCATCGTGAACATTACCGTCAATGTCAGTATAACTAATGAGTTGTCCCGGATAGCCTCCATATTCATCTTGTGTATCGGCTATAGCCTGCAAGATATTACCTGTCATAATGAAACCTGTCTTTCGTGTCTCACTTGGTATCTGACTATCCCAATTATCAAGTGTGGTGGCACGTGCAGCATCCCAATTGTCATTGGTCATTTTATCAATGCTTCGCAACGCATCAATCTGTGAAAGTTTAATCTCAATGCGTCTGCGACCGTCAAGGGTTGCAAATACCGCAAGTGTTGTTGAGGCTGTAATCTTGCTATCCTTTGTTTTGTATCCACAGAAGATAGCAGGAGTGGCAAAATCAAATACCATCGCTTCAAGGTTGTCAGGTACGAGATATGACTTGCCAACTTCAAACATTCTCAAGCGGCGCATTATCTGGTCACTGCTTTGATTCAGGCGTACAATGTTGTCATTGTGCTTGTTTTCAACCTTCTCGTTGGTCTCTGCAATAAAGTTTTCTATGGCAACACGCTTTTCTTCATCGCTGCGTTTCTTCTGTCCATTGATTTTGTCTGTCTGCTTAGCAATATCCTCTACAGCTTTCGCTTTTGCCTTCTCGTACCGTTCTTCCTCTGCGGCAATTCTCGCTTCATCTTCATTACGGATTGTCTCAAGAACACTTTCCAAGTACTCAGCAGGTGAAGCACCTCTGTTTATCTGTTCGATAACCTTGCGTATTTCATCGGATTTCATGGGTTTTCGCAGTACATCCATTTCCACCTTTTCTACGAATGAGTTGCGGGCAAACGGATTGTTGCCATCCGGGTCTATCCCCTCGGATGACACCCTCTTTTCTATCGTCTTGGCACGTAGAGGCATTACGGTAATCTTTAAATCATTACTGCCTGTATCATTAAGGTATTTAATTAACTCGTTATAGCGTCTTACTACATCATCGTAAAACTCCTCTTGCTCTTTGGTCGTCAGCAGGGCTACATATCCTGTAACTTTTCGTGCATCATCTTCCTGTGGTTTGTACTCATCAAGTTCGCTTGCTTGCACACGACCGCCTCCAAGTCCGCCTTTCTTCAAAGGTGCACCCATTTTCTCGTAGATTTCCACATTATCACGTAGATATTCTACAACAACTTGGCTACCATACTTATTGAGCAAGTCCGGTGCTTCAACATCGTTGCTTTCACTATCCTGTGAGGTGGTAGTATTGGCGTTCAAAGACTTCAACTTGGTAGAAAGCATCATCAAGAAACGGTTTTCAGCAGGAACAGGCAAACCGAGATTGATGTAATAACCCCTATGTACCTGTCCTGTGCGGTCAATACGACCTATCATCTGCATATAGTCGTTGATGTCGCTCAATGGCTGTGCAATAATCATCGAACGTTGACGTTGGTCGCTGAATTTCTCCGAAGCGTGCAGACTGATACCTGTTGATGCAGACTTGTTGAGAATGAGTACGTCAAGAGTACCACTGTTGAACTCTCTCTGCATTTTCTTTTTGTCTTTGTCAGTTCTACGTTTGACAACGACACGCCCGTCATCGTTGCGCTCAACATACATATTACGTCCTGTCAATTCACCTACTTTGTACCCTTTATCGTTCAGACGCTCGATAATGGCATCAAGTGGACTGATAAAGATGTCACTTGTGCTTTCACGAATGAAATCCTGCAACTCGTAATATGCTTTTTCTCCTGCCGGACCTAATGCCTGTGGAGAATATCTCTCGTGACGTTCGTTACCGTCCTCATCTTTAACGGTGTACTGCATAACAGTGTCAAGTCCTTTTAGTAGGCTTGCGCTGAATGTTGGCTCATCAATGGTTTCTCCTGCGGCATAGTCCTTAATACTGCTCTCCATTGTGCTTTCCAACGCAATAACAGGGTGGCGACCTGCATTGATTTCGGCTTCCACTTCATCTGCAATAGCATCGACTTTGAGGGCAAGCATAAGCTGCTTGGTGTAGTTGTAGGTCTTGCTTGCAAATGGCACATTCTCTACGCCCATTTTATCTGTGCCTCGCTTCACACCTGCGCTCTCAGCCATAACAGCAAGTTCCATATCCAATGCTTCAATCATCGGCTTTACATAATCCTCTTGGAATTTGATGATGGCATTGAATGCTGCTATGGTACGGTCGTAATTTTCTCTTGCACGTCTAACAGTTTCGGGGTCAGTAATTGTTTTCCAATCGGTAACAACATCGCTCATATCTCGCTCTCTGCGTACCATTTGCCCTGCATTTGTTAATTCACGGCTCATAATTTCTTGCAGAGTTACACCGCCTTTCTCAATGATACTAATCATCTTATCCGGCTCAACCTTTGCTTGGCTCATCGCTGTACGAATTGCATACAAAGGCATTGTGTCGGGACGCTTTGCGAACGTAGCACTTGCAAACGTGGCAGCTTTCGCCCCACGAAGAATACTTTGCAGATAGGCTCCTGTATTGCTCGAACCTGCCGCCGTGTGACTTTCATCAAGGAACAGATAGTTATCCTTTGCAATGACACGTAAGAATGTGGCTTTCGGGGTAGCCTTGCCATTCTTTACGTTCTTGCTTTTCTTAGTGCGTGCGCCACTTTTTTTGGCTGCTTCCTCCATTTCTTGTTGACTGACAGCATCACCAGTGTTTACCTGCGAATAGGTGAGTACAGCAAAGTCATATTCATCTGGCAATGCTCCCGATGCAAATACTTTTGCCATTTCTGCAGAAGATAGAGGTTTGTGTACTGTATTACCTTTGCTATCAACCATTGCACCGTCAGAGTTGAATATAAACGGTACGAGGTCTCCACTTCCAACATCTACCAAGTCTCGGTAAATATCGGAGAATAAGTCTGCTTTCTGGGTGATGAATACAGGTTTCTCGCCTCGTTGCACTGCCCAACGAATAAGTGCTGCCATTTGGCGACCCTTACCAACACCTGTTTGGTCACCTATAATGAGTGCTTGACCTTGCTTCATTTGATAGATAGCCATAGCAACACTATCCATCTGCTCTGCGGCAAGTGCCTGATGCGCTTCCTCAATGGTGTCATATCCGAGTTCTGTCTTAATAAATTCGTCTATGCTGCCGTGCTGTGCTTCAATTTGAGTAAGCACATTATCCATTGCCTCGACCATAGCAGCTGGGGCAACGCTGTTAAGTGAAAACGCACTGTTGTGAGGACGATACGCACTCTTTTCATCTGTAAGAGTACGTTTCTTGTGTTCGGTTGGAGCCTGCTTTAATCCCACTCCGTTTGTGGAAACTCGCTCTGTTCCCACTCGCTGAATGTCAGTGTTAGATACACTTCTGCTTCCTCCTGCGTTATCTCTTGGAGTTTCTGCCCGGGTTTCACCATCTGCAGTATTCGTTCTACGTTCTCTTGGTAAAACCTGTTCGCCTCCGTCCGAATGCTCTTGTGTTGATTTACTTCTGCTTCCAACATCATCATTCTTTCGAGGTTGTTCACGATGTCCTGCTCCGTCAGTGTTCCCGGATGTTTCGTTATTGACAGATGCCAGCTGCCTTTCTCGGCTACGTAATACTTCTGTTCCATTTGTCTTTTCCTTTGAATTCAATACTTCGTTAATAATCTCATATAGGTCATCAAAACTTTCAGCCTTGCGGATAGCCTTACTCTCCACAGGTGGATATACGGCTGTCTGCGCCCGTTCTTCATTGCTTCTGCGACCATCTATAAGTATCATACGAGTAGGGAACGTAGTACCTTGTTTTGCGTACAGTCCGCCACTCATATCAATAACACCTTTCACGTTATAGTGGTCGTACAGATACGTAAAGAATGGCTTCATACTTTTTATAGCACCATTAATAGCATATTCCATATTTCCACCAATGATAATGGCTGCTCTGCCATCATCTTTCATACTTGCAAGAGCATTTAACGTAATCTGTGGGTCAAGTCCGGGTATCATCTTTCCGTCATACTCTACAGCCTCACGTTTCCCAAATGGAGGATTAGCAATAACAGCGTCATACTGCATACCGCCTGCAAAAGGCTCTGTTGCATCCTGCTGTGTTACCTCTGCAAAACCTTGCTCGCGAAGATTATCCAATCGCGTCTCGTAAAGTTCATTTGCGCGTACTTGCTCAACAGGTACAGTGAACACCAGCATTCCGTTACCTGCCGTAGGCTCCAACACCTTACCGTCAGCTTTGTTTGCCATTGCAAAGCGGTTAGCAATCCAAGCCATCGGAAGAGGAGTGGAGTACTGCTGCATCTTGATACGATTACTGCTTCGTGCGGCAATGGTAGGTTGCATTTCATAAAGTTTGCATATCAAATCGTATGATGCACGGCTATCTCTACCTTTGCGGCCAACAACCTCTCGTGCGGCTCTCACCAATCCGTCCTCAACAAGTTCCTGCAACAAAATGTCGGTTCTTCCGTCATTATCCACCTCCATTCCCAACTCACTTGCACGCTTGCGTAGGTCTAAAATGCTTCTGTATGGCTTTGTCCCATTGTCAAGAGCCGCAAGCATATCAGCCTTTACTGTCATTGCAAATTGGCGATGCAGTTCTGCATCAGTTCTCTGTAATCCATGTTCGCTGTTTTTATTGTTATCAGTCAGACCATCAAACAAACCCAACTCATTTGACTGCTGTGAATTTACTGCTTTTTTCTCGTTCTTTTTACGTGCAGGGCGGCTTTTTTTGATGCGTTCCTGTGCAATCTCTGCCTCTTGTTCCACCTCTGCCTCTCTTGTTATGGTTTCGGCAGTGGCAAGTGCATCAATGCTTGTCTTATCGAAATTCGCCACGTCAAACTTCTGTACCTCATCGTATGGGGTCATGTCGGAATCAAGTCCATTTTCTGCCACCTCCGGTAAATCCCTCGCACCATTGTAGAACGCTTTGAGGTATGGGCGTATGGCATCGCCCAAGTCTGCAATCATGGCTGTTGCATACTCGGCAAATTTGCGTGCACCTTTCTCCAAATGGTAAACAGCCATCTCCGTACCAATGGCAAGTATTTCAGGGTCTATGCCCATGTTCATTTGACCGAGCAACTTCTTGCGCATACGCTCACGGAGTTCTGCATAGCGTTCATCGGTAACAAGACGGTTGCCACTCGTCTTATTTTCAGGCTTAGATTCTTGCTCTGTGGCTGCCGCTTTTTCTGTACGTACAATCTCCCTAATCTTAACCTTGTTTTCAAGAATGGTTTCAACAGCGTCACGCAGTTCCTGATTAAAATTCTTGGGATTACGTACAATCTCCAACATTTCTTCAGGACTGTTTGCCGTATAATTGAAACGTCCATCCCCGATAGGGATAGGTCCGCTCACATCATCACGCCTCAATGTGGTTAATCCCGTTTCCTTATCAACAGAAACAGAATATTGCCATACAGGGGTGTATTCCTGTCTTTCTTCCGGCTTTGATGTTTCCGAAAGTTGAGGTTCTACAAACTGTACATTACCGTCATTGAGAGCCTGCATATCAGACATTGAGACTGGCTGTTGTGATTGTGCATCAGTTGCATATTCTGCCAAGCGTTCAGCATCTTCCTTGCTCCGCATCATGAAGCCTTGCTTTTCCTTATCCCACCAGCCTTTCAGTTGTTTGGCAAACATTGTGGTGCACTTCCGAACAGTATCTCTTAATTCATCATTGAACTTCACAAGGTGCATATCCAACACCTTACCTCTTTTGGTGGTGTATTGTGCCTGAGTAATGGTGTATGCAGCATCAGTCGGTGTTGTCGTTTCTTCATTGGAATTGTTTTGTTCCAATTTCCGCTGTTCAGTAAAGAGGTCGTTTATTTCGGAAATAATGCGGGCTTCCTCAAATATATCACTCTGACCATGTGCGGCTTCTTGTTCCTTGTGCAGTTCTTCAATGCGTGATTTGATTTCAGAAAGTCTGTTGACTTGTGTACTTGAACTCTGTTCCTCAACACTTTTAACTGATTTGTATTCAGCAAACGCTTTAGTCTTACGGTGGCTACTATCTATCCACTTCTCGAAATCCTCTAAGTTGACACCGGTCACCACTGTCTTGTGTTTCTTCGCCCAGTCGTTGTCATAATTCGCAAAGTAAGCTGCTTCGGCATCGTCAGTCTCATTGAAGCCAAGCATTACCTTATGCTCGTCAAAGCTGCCGTCCTCGTTATACTGGTCCACCACGAACACCCTGCGTCCGTTCCACCCGTCAATGTCATTAGAGAGGAACACGTCTATATGGTCACCGTCCACGCCCTCCGTGCCACGAATGTAGCCGTAGGTGTTCTGCATGGTTGTTTCCCACTTATTGCCATTGGCATCCACACCGCTGCGCACACTGCCTTTAGGTTGCTCGATAGTAATATCGAACACCCCGACCTGTACATGACCTTTCTTGTAATTTCCGGCTTCTTTCTGCTTGTCGGTCGGATTTACATCAACTTCCGCCTCTGCCTTGGCTATTTTTTCTCCTAACTCACTGCTTTTACGAGAATTATTTGTACCTTTGTTGTCAGAAAGCATAGTGGTTTGAGGCGCATCCGTGCCCTCGGTAGCGAGGTCAGACACATTCCCTTGCGGCGAGTATAAGCCTTGTGCCATGTCTGAGGCATTAGAAACATCATCGGCGTGTTTCCAAACCATTTTTCCTTTAGTAAGGAGGTTCGCAATGGCGTTCCTCCTTTTTTCTTGGTTGGAAACAACTACCTCTTTACCGTCTTTGCTGACTGTGATTGAAGTGAAATAATAATACCGAGAACCGTCAGCTTTTTTAAATGAACGTATGAATACATAGGAAGATGGACGTTCTGTAGTATCTCCCTCTTTGGCTTCACTAACATCTTCTATGATAGCATGAGGATGTTCAAGTGTAGGTTTAATCATACCCAATTTACCATTTCTGCCTTGTCGCATCAATTTTGTAAATTGGTTTTCACCCATTTTTACATTGCCTATCGGTGTTGTGACGATACCATCTTCACCGAATAGGGCATCCCAGTTTTCAATAGTGAGGTCTATTTCAGGAGCAATTTCAGCACTCAATTCCATATCTGCAATGAAGTCTTGTGCTTCATCCGCAGTCATGGAACGGCCAATTACTTCCGTTGCATCATTTTCCTCTTCTTTATTTCCTCTATCTTCGCTCTCAACTCCGCTTCTTCCACCATCTCTTTCAATTCTTCCTCCACTGTCGGCTGTCCCATTTCCGTCCTCAACTCGTTCTCCTGCCTGAGCATCTCCCCGGCTTCCTTGCTGCCCTCGTTGGCCTGTTGCAGTATCGCCAACCAATACATTGCTTCGCTGTTGTCCATCGTAGATAATGTTTAATGTTTCGTAAATAGCCTGTGCAAGCGTCCGGGGAGTGTTGTCCGGCTGCTCGAACAGGGTTGCTTCCTGTGTGCCTTGAATAAGGTCATAGATTCTGTTAAATGTATTTTGGATAATGCCTTGGGTTTCTCCCTTGTACATCGTTGCCAAAAGCAATGCGAAGTTACTGAAATTATCGGCAGGGAGATAACTTTCGCCCGTTGCATCATCAATCTGGTATTGGTGTTTCCAACTTTCAACGGCTATTCGTGCCTCTTTGAAATTTTTTGCTTCAGTAAATTGTTTGTCCTGCGACAAGGCATAATAAGCCCGGATTGAGTTCTGTATCTCCTCAACCATACGCTCTGCATTCGGACTGTCATAATCCCGGAATGCCGTTGCGAGAATAGCCTTTTGAGCCTTTACAGGCAACGCGTTGAACATTTCTTCAAGACGGACACTGCCACCCTTGAAAATGCTCTGATACATGATTCCACGCAAATCATTCTTGGCTTCGGCGGTCAGGTTACCCTTGCTGTCAAATGCGCTGCTGTATTGGGTCGGTGTGATGTAGCCTTTCTGCATCATCCATTTCAATACATTTGTACCGTTGGCATCCACAAGTCCTGCAAATGAAGTCTCCTCATCGCTCGAAGCAAGCAATAGGTTGGCGAACGAACGCATATCATTGCCCATCTTCTGCATGATGTTCTTGGGCTTTATACGTTCTATACCTCCGCTTTCTGTGTCCTGTGCGACAAACTGACCGAGATTGATAGCCTCGGTATCGTCCACTTCAAGCATATTAACGAGGACAGGACGTTCCACAGAATCAATATCCTCGGCACGCAATCCAAATTCGTCTGCGTGGTCTTTCAGATACTGCTTGTACTGCTCTGCCTGGTCTTTGTGACCATACCACATCTGACGGAGTGCGTCACTTCGGTTGTTGCCCTGTATGACTTCCCCTCGTGCATTTATGGTAGGTGCGCCTGTATATGCAGTGACAGAAGATGTGATTTCTTCAGGACGAATGTTTCCGGCAATCTTTCGGGCAGACAATACGCTTGCTTCATCATTACGCTCCTTTGGCTGTGCCTCATCAATGAAGTGAAGCGGATTTCGCACACCTTGAACGTGACTCGGTTGCAACAAGTTTGCATCAATCACGGATATACGACCGCCTACAATAGCATCATCACTGAATTTTACGGATACCTCCTTTCCCATCAATGCCTGTACAGGCTCTTGTCTGTCTATCTTATGACCGTTCATGCGTCTGTAACCTCTTGCCCGTGCATCCTGCGGCTTGTCGTCCACCATGTCTGGCACTCCGTTTAGGGCTTCACGCTCGATGCGTTCTACCTCCTCACGTTCGGCACGCAACTTTTCTTCTTCCGCCTTTCTCAATGCGGCTGCTTCATCGGCAATGCGTCTGCGTTCAGCATCCGCTTCCATTTTTCTGCGATTGGCGGTACCGGCTATCTTCTGCCAAACGAGCAATTCCTGTTTGGCCGCATCAATCGCCGCCTTGCGTTCTTTCTCGGAAGCAATTTTTTCGGCAATAGAATTACCGCCTTTCGATTTGGCTTTCTCCTGTTTCTTCAAGGCTTCTTCCTTGTCGGCAACCATTCCATCGGCTACGGTCTGTGCCATAACCTCATCACCCTCGGTCTGCTCCACAATGGCATCCCAAGCGGTATCACTGTCCGTCTGCTCATATAATGGATTCCCCTGCTCATCCTTTGGTATTCTCTGCATGGCAGGAATTGTCAAATCGGCAGAGCCAATATTTTGAGGGGTATTGTTGCCATTTTCGGGAATATTTTCCACACCATTGTTGTTCTCATTATCGGCAGGGCGTTCAAATGCCACTCCGTTATGCTCCAACAGCATATTGTCGAGTTCATCACGAGTGAACAGGTTCACACGCTTGCCGTTGATAGGTGCTTCGGTAAATACTTCATATCTTCCGTCTGCATTGACATCAGCTGTGATATTGCCACGGACGGTAACGCCGTTCTCATCGATAAGCGAAACAATGTCATTGAGGGCGTACTGCGGTCTGTCCGCCTCCTGTATTTCCTGTTTGCGCTCGGCATTCTCAATGGTTCTCTGCTGCTCGAACTGCGCCACACGTGCCAAATTTGCCGCATCAGTCTGTTGCTGTATGGTTTCTTTTGCCAATGGGAAAATGTTCACGCCGTCCGATACGTTAACTGTGCCGTCCCCATTATCCACAATACCGTCCTCGTTGGCTATAATCTGAACCTGTATCTGTGCGTCATCATCGGTAATGGTGTATGTATCTCCGGGGTTGAATGTGACCACGCCGTCAATCTTGTCGGATGCTTCCTGCGCGAACTGCTGAATGATAGCATCCTCTGCTGTCATTTTCTCATCGGACGGGTTCAACGGCTTATCAATGTTCAATACGGCATCTGGCGACACCTGTTCAAGTGCGCCTGTTTCCGCATCACGGACAATGATACTATCGTCCGAAGCCTTATTGTCAATGCCGCTGCCGTCTGCATATAACACAAGGTTTCCGCTAACGACATACACGCGGCGGTCGTCCTGTTTCATCGTTGCGCCCTGTATCATGCCAGTGGTGCGGTTGGTACGGGCATCGACCATTGCATTGCTTTGCTCCACACGTGCATCTATGTCATCACGCACACGCTGAATCATGCCTTCATATACCTGCTTAGCATTCAGATAGTCAAGAACAGTTTCTAACTCGCTTTCTCCACAAATGCCATTGCTCCGCATTTCCTCCAATGCATTCAGAGGATGAGCATCCAAAAAGCCAAGTGTGTTTTCATCCACTATGGCAGAAACCCTCTGCCGCTGATAGTCACGCATATTCTTGGCATCGGTCATTTCCTGTGGGTCTGCGATATTGTAACCATCAATGTAGCTTTCATTCATTGACTGCACATCCTCGTCCTGTTCGCCGCCTCGTTTCTGTACGAGAGTACCGAGGTTAAAGCCCCTCATCATCAACGAACGCTCCATGTAGGTAAGAATTGCGGCTCTCTCATCGTCAGAGAAATCCTTATCGTTTACAATTCCATCTGCCACGCTGCCAATGTCATCATTGGTCGTAAGGTCGATAGTCGTCCTTAACGGTTCCCATATTTCTTTGCCAAGCAATTCTGTTGCACGGGCATCAGCCTTGTTTACTCCGTGCTTCATTGAAGCATACTGCGCTCCTGACAATGTAGCCTTACCTGCGCCCATCAATCCCATAGAAAGAGCCATGCCGCCCCAAATGTCGCCGTGGAATTGTCCTGTTGCAAGCAAGTTGGTGCGTGTGCCATCCGGGTTATGCTGGTACGCATCGTCCAGATTGAGCATGGTGCGCCACAATTGCCCATAGTATTCTTCCGTTACCTCTCCAAAATAGTCACTCACACCCATTTTGTTGAATAACTGATGTGTCTGTCCCATGATACCGTTCAACGCACCTGCATCAGCCTTTGAAAGCACTGCACCGATACGCTTTGCACCCACCACATTGGCGAGCTTACTCATATTTCCAAGAGTAACTACAGGGTCAAGGTGCGAACCGAACATTTCCGAATAATTTTCAACGATGGCATTGGCTTCTCCTTGCCAAATGGCATTTCCCCAAGTCTTGTCGTTGGAAAAATCATAGTTTCCGTTCTCATCGACAACCACATCACCGAGTTTTCTGTCAATAATGTCGGCTGTGGTTTTCCCTGCCTGTACCGTATTGGTCATAAGCGGAGCACGGAGAAGCAAGTCATCAGCAGTTGTACCGAGAGCCTTAATGGTCCAGTTGGTGGCATATTGCCCCAGTCCTTTCACGCCGTTGTTCTTTACGTATGCCTTAAAGCCCTGTTTGGCCATTTGTTCTACCACTTCTTTGCCCACCACCTTTGTGGCGGCTTTCGTTCCAGCTTTGGAAAGAGCATTGATACCGCTGAATCCACCTCCTGTAATGCCAAAGTCAAGCATGAATGCAGGCATATGGCCGGTCATCATACCGGCTCTGTTCCAAAAGCCAGCGTTCCCGCCATACATCTGCTCAGCCTGTCCTTTGTTGTAGAGTGCGCCCATCATTTCATTGTAGGCTTCACGCTCTCCATCCGTGGCATTCTCTCCTTTTAGGTCATCGGCGTTCATCATCGTCAAAGCGTCACGCATATCGCTTATGCCGAAATCCCAAGTGCGGAAATCTCCTGCCACACGACCGAAACCACGCCAAAAGCCAACATCTACACCTTGTTCACGGTCTTTCTGTTCTTCAAGGTCTTTGATAAGTTCCTCTGTTTGACGAATGGCGACATCCAAGGTACTGTTTTCCCTGTCGCTCATCTGACGAGGAACATAGGTATCTGCTGCAAGCAAGAATCCAAGAGGAGCTGTATTCTTTTTTGTATCTTCTTCCCATTGTTCATGCACTCTCTTGGCACTTGCATCTCGTTTTTCTTGCAGTTCTGCAAGTTTCAGCCTTGCACGGCGTAGTTGTCCGCTTACAGACATATCAGCCGCCTGTCGGTATCTGAAACTCTCCATGTCCGCAAGTCCCTTACTGGTGTATCTGTTGCCAAGAGGGGTAATGTAGGTTTTCTCCAACTTTCCGCTCTCTGGGTTGAACTGCATTTTCCCTTCTGCTGTCTGTCCTCCACTCAATGGTGCATTTTCTTGGTACTCACGCATGGTCTTCATTTGTTCGCTGAAACCGTCCAACATTTGCTCCGTGCGGCGTTTCATCTGCCTCATATTTGCACTGAAGCGTATTTTATCCTGTTCCGTCAACGGCTTTTCCTCTGCTGAAGGAGTTACAGGAGTTTCGGGTGTAGAGTCCGGGGCAGGTTGTTCGGGCTGTTGTTGCTCCGACATGAAAGTCTTGTAGTCTGCCGACTTTACACGATATTTCTTTCCCTCACGCTCCATGATTGTAGAAGCATCGGGAAAGTCTTTCATAAAACTGTCAATGTGTTCATCACGCACATTGTATTTCTTTCCGTTGTATTCAAATATTGGCATAGTTATTTGTTTTTACCGGGTGTATAATCAATCACATCGTCATCACCACCACCGGGAACATAGTCCACAACCTCATTATTCAGTTCTGAGGTCATGGTGGCAGGGTCAAGTTTGGAGAGGGAAAGCATGATGTTTTTAGCTTTTTCTGATTTGTACCAGTTCTCTTTGACGAAAGTGTCTTTATCGCTTGCCGACATACCGTTTACTTTTTGAAGTGCTTCCGGCTCGATTCCGTCTGCCACAAGAGCATCATAAATGCTCGGCATCGACCCTTTCCAAACATTCTCGTAAATGGCTACTTGGTTTCCGTCACCGTCAGAAAAACCGAGTTGTTTGCCACGGACACCACGTGCGGCTGTCGCTCTCGCTTTATCACGCTCTACAGCCACATTGTCATTATGCCTCTTTACTTGGAAATTGTAGGAACGGTCAGCTTGACGTTTGTTTTCGTCAAATGTCGTTTGCCAACGCTTATCGGCTTCTTTATCTCGACCTTTCTTGTATTCTTGTTCTGCATCATATCTGTCATCAGCGATTTTCTCCCGCTCGTTACGATGTTGAATGCTCTCATTGTATCGGTCATCATTCTTTTGGTCAAGACCGAGTTGCCTTTGCCAAGAACGTTCACGGTGTGCTTCTTCTGCATCCGCCTGTTTCGCCCTAATCAAGCCATTGAAATATGCCGTATTCTTTTCATCACGGTCTTTCATCAACTTGTCATAGCGGATTTTGATACGCTCCGACATGGTGTTCTTGCCTGTGTACATGTTCGGTGCGCCCTGTGTCGTAAAAAATAGATTGGAGAGAGCCATAACGCCATCCCCAATTGCAGCAAAGATTTCATTTCTTCGCTGTTTCTTCTTTTCCTTTTCAAGTTCCTCTGCTGTCGGTGGGGTATAAGGGTTCAGTTGTCGGAACAATGCTTCATAGCCACCTCCACCTGCCGGAGTTCCTCCGTCTGTCGGCGGTGTGCCATTCTGCTTTGCCGGAGCCGGTGGTGCAGTCGGGGGAGAGGAAACAGGAGCATTATCACCCGAATGTTGCTCAGTCCACTCCTTAGTGCCTTTCGGTGCGTGCCCTCCGCTATCGGGAGAACTGCCGCCTAATATCTCATCCAATGTTGCCATAGTCGTAGAATTTAGAAAGGCATGGATGAAGCGGCATTGGCGACACCTTGCACAGCCTGACCGATTGCCTGTGCTTTCCCTTGTTCAAGTTGGTTAAGCTGCTCCACGAAAGCATTGTCGTTCGCCATGTAGGTAGCCTCTATGTTGTCTTTCCGTGCCTCTGCATTGGCTGCAATCTGCGATGTCGCATCGGCGAGTGCCTGGTTGTTTGCCGCTTTTGCAGCCGCCACACTCTCATCCGTGCCGCCCATCACAGCTGCCGAACCTGCCGCCTGTTTGTTTCGCTGTTTGATACTCTCTTCGGTCTGTGTCAGAATACGCTGTGCATCGGCACGCTGGGTAGCGTCCTCATTATAGCGTCTGTCATACCAGTCTTGGTTTTTCTGCCGCTGCGCCTCTACATTCTTCTTTGCCCTTTTCATTGCCTTTGATGCAGAGATACCGCCGAAGATACTGCCCGCTGCACCTATCGCACTTCCAATAAGTCCCATATGTATGTGAATTGTTAATAGTTATACTTCTAATGCAAAACTAACCACATACCTTTGAGCCATTGTTTTATCCTTTTACGGTCGGATATACGGCAAGTATGTAAGGATTCATAAAATCACTACTTCAAACTATTTTAGTATGGCAAGACAGAAGAATGACGGTCGAGGACGGCTTGGTGGAAGACAGAAAGGCACACCCAATAAATCTACATCATCTTTGCGTGAGATAATTTCAGAACATTGGCAGCACTATCAAGATAGCGGACAATTCAAGAAAGACCTTGATGCGCTCGACCCACAAACGCGTGCAGTGGTTATGGAGCGGTATGCACAATACATAGCACCAAAAATGAAATCGGTAGATATGGAGGTTACGGCAAAGGTTACGCATACCATTGAGGACAAGTTACTTGAACTCAGCGAAGAACCTGACGAGGATGATTGACAACCCCTCATGATGGGTAAATACATACAGTTTGTTTGTAGCGGTGTCAGCAATGAACACCGCTATTTTTATTGCAGAAACATTCAAGTATTATTCGGAAAGTTTGGCACATTCTTCCGTAAACATTCGGGAAGTTTGAGGCATATTTCGGGAATGTTTCCCGAAGTTTGAAATATTTTTCCGTAATAATCCCTCATTCTTCCGTAAACATTCGGGAAGTTTGAGGCATATTTCGGGAAGTTTGAGACTGATTTTAGGCACAAAAACAGCGTCAAATCACTACAAAAACGGCTTTTTTATATTTATAAACATATCTATACGCTTTTTATTTCGGGAATAATATGCCAAACTTCCGGAAACATTCCGGAAACATTCCCGAATAATCGTTCAAACTTCCCGAAGTTTGGCTCAAAACTCCGTAAGTTTGCCGTAAAGTAAAGTAAATATCTACTACATCTACCGCACGCATACGCGCGTGTGCGAAAAGAATTTTTGATTTTTGAGGGAGAGGGATAGAGGTCTAAAGAGAAAAAGAAAAAGAGAAAGCCCACAAAGAGAAAACTTCCTTGCAGGTTTCGGGTGTAAAAAGATAAACGGGCAGGAAAACTCCCACCCGTTACCTTTGCCGGAAAACAAATCCAGATGATATGAAAAAGATTTTCAAAGAAGCGATGCGCCGCTATCAGAATTGGCGATACCGCCGTCTTTACCGCAAACTGTTTTGGTTCTATGCCAAAATAAAAATTGATGGTGATGCAGCCGGTCAAAATGCCGCAGAGGCTTTCAAATGGCTCACTGCTATTGAGTATGCCGATTTGTTTGCTCATCGGCATAAACCGGACGTTTAGCATTTTCTTTCTTGATTTTGGCGGAGGGTGTAGGCAGCGTCATCGTCACATCAAACGAGATACGGTTGGTACTCCGTTTCGATATACATCCTCCAACCACTTTGATACCTGCCTTACCCTCAGCTTCGCTTTCCACCGCAATATCGAAATGGACATTACAACTTTTGCCGATTCCACTAACAGTGGGACTTACCAAATATCCTTTGCCTTCCGAATTGTCTATTGCTTCCTGTACGCCCTCTGCAATCTGCGTTAGCGTCTTATTGATAAACTCTTTCAGTTCCATATTGCCGTTGCTTTGATTAAAACCCTTTCCCTTTCTGCCGCTGATAGACCACCGTCTGGTCTTTGTCGAGATTGACGATTTTGAACATCACCATCGAGCGGTTCGGAATATCGTCCGGCAGCATTGTTACGAGCCGGGCAATCACCTCGTCCACGTTGTTGAAGCCAACATCCGTCAGTTCCGCCACCTTATGCCCGTTGTGGTATGCAGCCGCATTCACCATGTAGCGGTACGACAACCGGAAATGCACTTCTTCCTGTTTCTGCTCACGCACGGAAGCCTTGCCGGAGAAGAATATGAAATCAACCACTTTCTCGTTCAGTTCCCAAGCAGGGGAGAAATCAATCTTAATATACCCGCGTGTCACCTTGTGACCGTTGCTGTGGTTCATCCCGAATGCCACTTCGTCAATCGTTGCCCCACAATCATTCTGAGCCACCGTCCCCCATGTATGCCGGAACGTATAGACCGAGTACCATTCCTCCTTGGGCATACCCATCGCCTTGCACAGCTGCTTGATTCCACTGTTGGCATTGGCACAGAAACTGTCGGATGTACTCATGCGCTGATAGAAATTGAACAGCCGTTCATCGTCCGTTGCAGTATTCATGTATTTCTCGAATAGCGGTTGTATGATTGCCGGCACACGCATTTCCATGTATGCACCGTCTGCACGAAACTTTTTTGTCTTGGCACGTTGGTAATGGATGATTCCGTTCTCGTAGTCCTGCTTCTTCAGTTCAAACAGGTCAACTGTGTTTATTCCTGCAAGGCAAAGCACCATCATAGCCACATCACGTCCGAATTCCGTTAGCGGAAGTTTCAGTTTGCTCTCAGGGATGGGGAACGAGAAGAACTCCCGGCACGCTTCGGGGGTGATGGCAAGTTTTTCCGTCCTGTCCGCAGACGGTATCTCCACTTTTACCCAAGGGTTCGTTTTTATTCTGATGATGCCGTTGTCATAGTCGTTGTATTCCAAAATGGCAGCTTTGAACACCTGACGCATACAGATTGGGTACATTTCTTTTGCTCTGTGAGTCTGTTCAAGAGATTTTATCCAGCGGTTCACCGTTGCTGAGGTGAGTTGGGAGAACATGACCTTGTCCGTACCTGTGAAACGCTCCAGATGTTGCAGGGCAAGTTTATAATTCTTGGCATTCCTTTCCTGCCCACGGTCAATCATCCTGTCGATATGCACCCTCGCATATTCGGAGAAGCAGATGTCGTTGTCTCCGTTTGTCAGGAACTCAACCACCTCCTTGACCGTCCAATGCTCAATGTCCTTTTTGTTGAGCCGCTCCGTGTATTCTACAATCTTCTGTGCGCAATATTGCAGGACATAGGGGTCTTTTATCTCGTTCGTTTTGGTCAGTTCCTTTTTTGAAACCATCTTGTCCGTCTTGATGAACGATGTATTACGCTTGTGAGTCACCCGTATGTACACAGGGTAGAATCCATCTGCCCGTTCTGTTCTTACCACTGCTTTCAATGTTGCCATATCATGTCATTTTTATAGTTAAACTTTCTATTTTTCCATTCCGTGTACCAATGAGCCTAATCCGTGTTCCAATAAAGTTCCGGCGGTTTATCCGCAACTCGCTGACTGTGCAGGAGAAACGTTTGTACAACATTGATACAACACTGTTGTCAAAACTGTCCAACTATTGTACAACATTTGCGTGCATTCTGCTCAAAAAGCGTGCAAAATGCACGCTAATTTCCTCAAAAGCAATAGGCGGCAAGCCTTTATAAACAAGTACTTACCGCCTAACTATCTGATAATTAGCTTTTATTTCGCTTGCTATTTGTTGTTTTCAATGGCAGCCTGCGCCGCAGCCAGTCTTGCGATAGGCACGCGGAACGGTGAGCAGCTCACGTAATCCAGACCTACCTTGTGGCAGAACTTCACGGACATCGGTTCACCACCGTGTTCACCGCAGATACCGCATTTCAGTTCCGGACGTACGGAACGGCCTTTGGCTACTGCCATCTTGATAAGCTGGCCCACACCGTTCTGGTCGAGTACCTGGAACGGGTCTACCTTCAGGATCTTCTTTTCCAGGTAAACCGGCAAGAAGGAAGCGATATCGTCACGAGAGTAACCGAAGGTCATCTGAGTCAGGTCGTTCGTACCAAATGAGAAGTATTCGGCATGTGAAGCGATGCGGTCGGCAGTCAGGGCGGCACGCGGCACTTCAATCATGGTTCCCACCTTGAACGGAATTTCCACGCCTTCTTCCTTGAACAGTTTGGCAGCAGTTTCACGAATCACCTTTTCCTGTGCTTCGAATTCATACAGGATACCAATCAGCGGCACCATGATTTCAGGATGCGGGTCGTAACCTTCCTTCTTCAGTTCGCAGGCAGCACCCAAGATGGCGCGAGTCTGCATTTCAGTAATTTCCGGATACGTATTTCCCAGGCGGCAACCACGGTGACCCAGCATCGGGTTGTGTTCGCACAGACTTTCCACGCGCTGGCGGATATATTCTACGGTCACACCCATGGCCTGTGCCATTTCTTCCTGACCTTTCAAATCGTGCGGTACGAATTCATGCAACGGCGGGTCGAGCAGACGTACGTTGACAGGCAGTCCGTCCATGGTCTTGAAGATTTCCTTGAAGTCGGCTTTCTGGTAAGGCAACAGTTTGTCGAGGGCTTTCTTGCGGCCTTCCACGTCCTTGGCCAGAATCATTTCACGCATAGCTACAATCTTTTCGTCGTCGAAGAACATGTGTTCCGTACGGCACAGACCGATACCTACGGCACCGAAGCCACGGGCATCCTGTGCGTTGCGCGGCGTATCAGCATTGGTGCGGACTTTCAGGCGGGCATATTTGTCGCAGAGTTCCATCAGTTCGGCAAAGTTACCCGAAAGTTTGGCCGGCTGAGTCGGAATTTCTCCGGCATATACATATCCCTTGGTTCCGTTGATAGAAATATAATCACCTTCTTTCAGTACGACTCCGTCAATTTCTACCGTACGAGCCTTGTAGTCTACGTTGATGGCTCCGGCACCTGATACACAGCACTTACCCATTCCGCGGGCTACTACGGCTGCGTGTGAAGTCATACCTCCACGGGCAGTCAGAATACCTTCTGCAGCCTGCATACCAGCCAGGTCTTCCGGAGAAGTTTCAATACGTACCAATACCACGCGATGGCCGTTGTTATGCCATTCAGCAGCATCTTCTGCAAAGAAGGCGATGCGTCCGCAGGCAGCACCCGGAGAAGCCGGCAAACCACGTGTCAGCACGCGGGCACGTGACAGTTCTTCCTTGTCGAATACCGGATGCAGCAGTTCGTCCAGCTTATTAGGTTCGCAGCGCATCAAAGCGGTCTTTTCATCAATCATGCCCTGATGCAGCATTTCCATGGCGATGCGCACCATAGCGGCACCTGTACGCTTACCGTTACGAGTCTGGAGGAACCAGAGCTTGCCTTCCTGCACGGTAAATTCCATGTCCTGCATATCGTGATAGTGATTTTCCAGTTTGGTCTGGAGTTCATCGAGTTCCTTGTAAATCTTCGGCATGGCTTCTTCCATAGAAGGATATTTGGCCACACGTTCTGCTTCCGAGATACCCTGCAGTTCGGCCCAGCGCTGAGAACCGATCTTGGTAATCTGCTGCGGAGTACGGATACCGGCTACTACGTCTTCACCCTGCGCATTGATCAGGTATTCACCGTTGAACAGGTCTTCACCGGTAGCGGCGTCGCGTGAGAAGCATACACCCGTAGCCGAAGTCTCACCCATGTTACCGAATACCATGGCCTGTACGTTCACGGCTGTTCCCCACTCTGCCGGAATACCTTCCATCTTACGGTAAAGGATGGCGCGTTCGTTCATCCATGAATCGAATACGGCACAGATGGCCCCCCATAACTGTTCGTAAGCGCATGACGGGAATTCCTGTCCGGTCTGTTTCTTCACAGCTTCCTTGAAGCGGACTACCAGGGTCTTCAGGTCGTCCACGTCGAGTTCGTTGTCCAGACGTACGCCCTTGGCCTTCTTCACTTCTTCAATGATGGCTTCAAACGGGTCGATGTCTTCCTTGTTCACGGGTTTCATGCCCAGCACCACGTCGCCGTACATCTGTACGAAGCGGCGGTAAGAGTCCCACGCAAAGCGAGGGTTGTTGGTTTTGCGAGCCAGTCCTTCTACTACTTCATCGTTCAGACCCAGGTTCAGAATGGTGTCCATCATCCCCGGCATGGACGCTCTGGCACCCGAACGTACGGAAACAAGCAACGGATTTTCCACATCACCGAACTTCGACTTCATCAGGGCTTCTACTCCCTTGATGGATTTTTCCACATCGTCTTTCAGCAGCGCAACCACTGCGTCTTTTCCTTTCTCAAAATATTCGTTGCAAACGTCGGTGGTGATAGTGAATCCCGGGGGTACGGGCACGCCGATGAGGTTCATTTCAGCAAGGTTCGCACCCTTGCCACCCAGCAGATTTCTCATGTCAGCTTTTCCTTCAGCTTGTCCGTTTCCAAAAGTATAGACTCTTTTCTTTTCCATGTTTTCTTATATTTGATAAGGTTCAATAATGTTTTTCGTTGGTCAACCGCTGGCAAATCTATATATATTTTATTGAATCCCAAATTTTGTGAAGATATTTTTCGACATATTTTGCAACATAGAGTTTGCAAAATGAACTTCTTCGAAAAACATGGAAGAATATCAGGAAAAATGTATAAATTTGCTCCCAAATTGGTTTTATTGAAAAGAACGTGGCAAGAAAGAAAAAAGAACTGCCTTTACTGGAGAAGGTAACGATAACAGACGTAGCCGCAGAAGGAAAAGCCGTGGCTAAAGTGAACGAGTTGGTAATATTTGTCCCGTATGTAGTGCCGGGCGACGTAGTCGATTTACAGGTGAAGCGCAAGAAGAACCATTACGCCGAAGCGGTGGCGGTAAAGTTCCATGAGAAATCACCCCTGCGCACGGAGCCGTTCTGCAGTCACTTCGGAGTGTGCGGAGGATGCAAATGGCAATGTCTTTCTTACGAGGAACAGCTCAAGTACAAGCAAAAACAGGTGTTCGACAACCTTACCCGCATCGGGAAGGTGGAACTGCCGGAATTCCGTCCTATCTTAGGCTCGGAAAAGACCCGCTTTTACCGTAACAAGCTGGAGTTTACATTCTCCAACAAGCGCTGGCTTACGGAAGAGGAGGTGAAGCAGGACGTGAAGTACGACCAGATGAATGCCGTGGGATTCCACATTCCGGGAGCGTTCGACAAAGTGCTGGCCATCGACAAGTGCTGGTTGCAGGACGACATTTCCAACCAGATCCGCAATGCCGTACGCGACTATGCCTACGCGCACAACTTCCCGTTCTTCGACTTGCGCACGCAGGAAGGACTTCTTCGTAACATCATGATCCGTACCTCGTCTACGGGCGAACTGATGGTGGTGCTGCAGTGCAAGGTGACCGACGACGAAGGCCGCCGCAAGATGGAAGAGATTCTGCAGTTCATGGCCGACAGCTTCCCGCAGATTACTTCGCTCATGTATGTCAACAACACCAAGGGCAACGACACCATCGGCGACCTCGACGTGGAGGTGTTCAAAGGCAACGACCACATCTTCGAGGAGATGGAGGGACTGCGCTTCAAGGTGGGACCGAAATCGTTCTATCAGACGAACTCTGAACAGGCCTATAATTTATATAAGGTGGCACGTGAGTTTGCCGGACTTACGGGCAACGAGCTGGTGTACGACCTCTACACGGGTACGGGTACCATCGCCAACTTCGTGGCACGCCAGGCACGCAAGGTGGTGGGCATCGAATATGTGCCCGAAGCCATCGAGGATGCCAAGGTGAACTCGGCCCTGAACGGCATCGACAACACGCTGTTCTATGCGGGCGACATGAAGGACATCCTCACCGACGACTTCATTGCGGAACACGGACGTCCGGATGTCATCATCACCGACCCTCCCCGCGCAGGTATGCACAATGACGTAATCGACGTGATTCTGGCTGCCGAGCCGAAACGCATCGTCTATGTGAGTTGCAACCCGGCCACACAGGCCCGCGACCTCCAGCTGCTCGACGGCAAGTACAAGGTGACTGCCGTACAGCCTGTCGACATGTTCCCTCACACGCATCACGTGGAAAATGTCGTGCAACTGGAAAGACGCTAAACACTCTCCCCTATCTTCTAACTTTTAACTGACGCAACAAAGTGGCAAGAAATAACTCTGGCAACAACGGCCGACGCCCTATCCCGCGTGCCGCAGCCAAATATACAATCTATCCGGTCAATGAACCGGCGGAACTGATGGAGTTCCTTATGAAGAAGATGGACGGCATCAGCCGCACGCGCGTAAAAGCCTTGCTGGCCAACCGCGTGGTGCTGGTGGACAACAACATCCAGACGCAGTACAACTTTCCCCTGAAGCCGGGCATGAAGGTGCAGGTGAGCCGTGAAAAGAACAAACACGAGTTCCGCCACCCCATGCTGAAGATTCTCTACGAGGATGCCTATCTCATCGTGGTGGAGAAGAAGGAAGGACTGCTGTCCGTAGCTACCGACCACCAGAAGGAGCGTACCGCACAGCACATTCTGAATGAGTACGTGAAGCGCACGCACCGCAGCAACCGCATCTTCGTGGTGCACCGTCTAGACCGCGAAACCTCGGGCATCATGATGTATGCCAAGGATGAGAAGACGCAGCACACGCTCCGCGACAACTGGCACGACATCGTGTACGACCGCCGCTACGTGTCCATCGTCATGGGCGACATGGAGAAAGGCCAGGGCACCGTACGCTCCTGGCTCACCGACCGCAAGCTGTACGTCAGCTCCTCGCCGGTAGACGACGGAGGCAAGCTCTCCATCACGCACTACCGCACCATCAAGCGGGCCAACGGCTATTCGCTCATGGAGCTGCAACTGGAAACGGGACGCAAGAACCAGATTCGCGTACACATGCAGTCGCTCGGTCATCCGGTGGTGGGCGATGCACGTTACGGCTGCGAAACCGACCCGCTCGGACGTCTGGCACTCCACGCCTTCAAGCTGTGCTTCTACCACCCGCTTACGGGCGAACGGATGGAATTCGAGACTCCCTATCCTGCCCCGTTCAAGAACCTGATGCTGAGAAAATAAAAACAATATATGATAAAAAACCTGATTTTTGATTTCGGAGGGGTCATCGCCCCTATCAGCCGCGAACAGGCGGTGGAAGCGTTCCGCCAGTTAGGAGTGGCTGATGCCGACCAGCGCCTGGACAAATATCACCAGACGGGAATTTTCCAGGAACTGGAAGAAGGAAAAATTACCCCCGATGAGTTCCAGGAAAAACTGGGACAGTTGTGCGGCGGACGCACACCCAGCTGGGAGGAGACGCGCCAGGCATGGCTGGGCTATTTCACCGGACTGGACGAACGCCTGCTCGACTGCCTGAAGGAGCTGCGCAAACGCTACAAGCTCTTCGTGCTGAGCAACACCAATCCTTACGTGATGGACTGGGCCTGCAGTCCGGCATTCTCCTCAAAGGGGAAACCGCTCACCGACTATTTTGACAAGCTGTACCTCTCCTACCAGATTGGAGTGACCAAGCCCGACCGGCAGATTTTCGACTTCCTGATAGCCGATGCCGACATTCTTCCGTCAGAATCGCTCTTCATTGACGACGGGGCCGGCAATGTAAAGGCAGCCCACGAACTGGGTTTCCAGACCTACTGCCCGCATAACGGCGAAGACTGGCGCGATGCGCTGGCTGTCCTGCTTCAGAAAGCCTGACCAGGCACAATAATACATCTCCATAGCGCCCTGCACCGGAAACTTTTCCACCGGCTGCAGGGCTTTTTTATGCGCCAATCCCTACCTCCGATAGGGAAATTCCCCCACAGGAATAGGAAAAATCATTTGTTTGTATGATTTTTTTCGGATACCTTTGTCACATAGAGGAAAACAAACACACAAAGAGTTATGAGAACAAGGGTAAGAAAATTCATATATATGGCGATGCTGGTCGCACTGACACTCGCCTTCCCGTCGTGTAACGTGGAAATGGAACTGGGAAACAACACCCTGGAATATCGTGAACGCACAGCGTATCTCTGCAGCTACGACTGGCAGGACGACTGGTACGACGACTACGGCTTGCATCACTTTCAGGTGCTGCGCTTCTATACCAACGGAACCGGTGAAGACTTTATCCGCATTCAGGATGCCCGCGGACGTTGGGAGGAATATACCTACACCTTCACGTGGGACTGGTACGACGCTTTCTACACCAGCATCCGGCTGAACTACGGCCGAGGCGACTACTCCTACATGGACAATATCCGCCTGGGAGAAGGACGAATGGAATGCCTGCTCGACGGTGCGGCAGTATGCTTCTATAGTTATTAAAAAAAAATCAGTAAGAAAAACCGACAGATAAAGCGAACAAAACACGAAATCTGTTTGTTATAGAAATAAATCACCAAAGAATTTCATGTTTTCTTTTTTAAGATAATTAATTTTTTAGTTTATTCGTTCAAAAAAAAACGTATCCTGCCGTGAGACAGCGATACGTTTTTTTATGCAATGAACACAAGAGTTCCGCCCGTGGGGTCAGCTCATGCTGCCGCCCACGATGTCCAGCAACTCGTTGGTAATCGCCTGCTGGCGGCTCTTGTTGTAAATCAAGGTCAGTTCCTGAATCAGGTCGTTTGCATTGTCCGTGGCAATCTGCATAGCCATGGTGCGCGCGGCGTGTTCCGAAGCCGTGGAGTCAAGCAGCACGGTGTACATCTTCATGCGGAGCACCTTGGGCAGCAGCTCCTCCATCACCTGTTCCGGCGACGGCTCGATGAGGTAATCGGCCTGCATGGTTTCCTGCTCCTCTCCCTTCTCGTCCGCATGACCGGCACTCAGGTCGAGCGGCAAGTAAGTTTCCCGCGTCAATACCTGCGAAGAGGTCGACTTGAAGTGGTTGTAGAGCAGCTCCACCTGCTGAATCTCACCGCTGGCAAACCGTGTCATCAGCTCGGCAGCCAGGTCAGCCGCCTCCTGATAGTTCGGTTTTCCGCTCATGTGCTGATAATTGCCGGCTGCTGTCAGTCCCTCCATCTTCTTCACCGCATCGGCCACCTTACGGCCCACCGGATAAATCAGGATGTTCTCACGGCCCACCTTCGGCTCATACTCTGCCACCACCTCGTTCAGGTGACGGATGACATTGGCATTGAATCCGCCGCACAGACTGCTGTTCGAGGCAAACACCACCACGGCCACTTTCTTCACTTCACGTTTCACTGCAAAAGGCGATTCCACGCTCAGCTCCGCGCCCAGGAAATTACTGAGCATGCGGTGCAACCGGCGTTCGTAGGGAAGCATATTTTCAATGGCCTCCTGCGCCTTGTGCAGCTTGGAAGACGCCACCATCTTCATCGCCGAAGTAATCTTCAGCGTGCCGTGGATTGAGTTGATTCTTCCTTTAACTTCTTTCAGTGATGCCATGGGATTTATGCTTTAAATTGTCCGGCTGCGTCTGCGGCCACTTTTTCAATGAGCGACGTAATTTCGTCGGTAATCTTTCCGGAAGCCAGCACGTCGAGCACATCTTTCTGATGGTTGGCACGCAGGTAAGTCAAGAACGCATCCTGGAAGGCACGTACCTTCGAAATAGGAATGTCGCGCATCAGTCCGTGTGTACCACAATACAGAATAGCCACCTGTTCGCCTACCGGCATCGGTGAGTACTGCGGCTGAATCAGCAGCTGGTTGTTCTTACGTCCACGGTCGATGGCCATGGCAGTCACAGAGTCCATGTCGCTGCTGAACTTCGAGAAGGCCTCCAGCTCACGATACTGTGCCTGGTCAATCTTCAGCGTACCGGCCACTTTCTTCATACTCTTTATCTGGGCGCTACCACCTACACGCGATACGGAGATACCCACGTTGATAGCCGGACGGAATCCCTGGTTGAACAAGTCAGTTTCCAGGAAGATCTGACCGTCGGTAATGGAAATCACGTTGGTCGGAATATAGGCAGACACGTCGCCGGCCTGTGTTTCGATAATCGGCAGGGCGGTCAGTGAACCTCCGGCCTTTACCTTGCCCTTCAGGCTGGCTGGCAGGTCGTTCATCTGTTCGGCCACTTCCTGCTGGTTGATAATCTTCGCCGCACGTTCCAGCAGACGAGAGTGCAGGTAGAAGATATCACCCGGATAAGCCTCACGTCCTGACGGACGACGCAGAATCAGTGATACTTCACGGTAGGCCACAGCCTGTTTTGACAAGTCATCGTACACCACCAGTGCATGACGGCCGGTGTCACGGAAGTACTCACCGATAGCAGCTCCTGCAAACGGAGCGAAATACTGCATGGCAGCCGGGTCGGAAGCCGTAGCAGCCACCACGATGGTATAGTCCATCGCACCCTTCTCACGCAGTGCACTCACGATGCTGGCCACGGTAGAACCTTTCTGACCGATAGCCACGTAGATACAGTACACCGGATTTCCTGCCTCGTAATTGGCACGCTGGTTGATGATGGTATCGATGGCAATGGCCGTCTTACCTGTCTGACGGTCACCGATAATCAACTCACGCTGTCCGCGGCCGATAGGAATCATGGCATCGATAGCCTTCAGTCCCGTCTGCAGCGGTTCCGTTACCGGCTGACGGAAGATAACCCCCGGTGCCTTACGCTCCAGCGGCATCTCGCACAGCTCTCCGCCAATTTCGCCGCGCCCGTCCAAGGGCACACCCAGAGGGTCGATTACACGTCCCAGCATCGATTCTCCCACGTTGATGGAAGCAATGTGCTTCGTACGCTTCACAATCATCCCCTCCTTAATCTGGTCGGTCGGACCTAAGAGCACCGCTCCCACGTTGTCCTCCTCCAGATTCATCACCGTTCCCATGATACCGTTTTCAAACTGTAGCAACTCGTTGGCTTCCGCATTACGCAAACCGTAAATACGGGCCACACCGTCGCTCACCTGAAGCACGGTACCCACTTCGTCGAATTTCAGCGAGTTGTCAATCCCCTTCAACTGTTGGAGCAACACCTCTGAAACTTCGCTGGGTTTTATTGTATTTTCTGGCATAATTCTTTTTAATTAATAATTAATAATGAACAATTAAAAATGAACAGTGAATAATAGGAATCGTTTTTCATTATTCATTATTCATTATTCATTGTTTACACTATTCTCCTGTTTTTCGCGATAAACTGCTGTTTCACGCGCTTCAACTGGTTCGCCACACTGGAGTCCAGGCGGAAGCCACCCAGTTCGATGATGTATCCTCCGATCAGGCTTTTGTCCACCTTCTCTTCCAGAATCACCTCACCGTGCGTCTTCTCGGCAGCCAGTTTCTGCAAGTGTGCCACAAGCTTGGGCGAACTGACGGCAGTGGTAAGCTTTCCGATGAGGATGTGCTTGTCTTCCTGATACAGGTCGATGTACGACCACATCATGAACTGCAAGAACTTCTCCCTTCTGTCTTCCAGCACCAGGCTGAGAAAACGCGTCATCACCTGGCTTACGTCCTTTCCACCCGAAGCCTCGCAAAGCAGCTCCAGCTTCTTGCTTCTCTCCAGCACCGGATTTTCCACGGCACGCCGCAGGGCGGGCACTTCGGCAAAGTGTGCAGCCAGTGTCTTCACCTCTTTGTACACCTTGTCTTCCAGCCCTTCACCCTTCGCGTATGCCAGCAGTGCCTTCGCGAAACGTCTTGAAACGACTCCTGTATTCATGACACGTTATTTTTTAGAAGTTTCAATCATTTCATCCAGCAGACGGTCAATCAGCGCAGCCTGTTCCTTTTCATCGGCCAGCTTGTTGCGCATGATCTTCTCTGCGATGCCCACTGACAACACGGCTACCTGGCGGCGGATGTCACGGATGGCACTTTCCTTTTCCGTTTCAATCTGCTTCTTCATCTCCTCCATCAGGCGGTTGCCTTCGGCGAAGGCCTTCTCCTGAGCGTCCTTGATGATGCGGTCGCGCGTAGCAGCAGCCTCACTCAGAATGCGGTGCTGTTCTTCACGTGCCTGTGCCAGGAGTTTCTCCCCCTCCACCTTCACGTTGGCCAGCTGTTCGTTGGCCTCGCGCGCCGCCTTGAGCGAATTGTCAATGTATGCTTTCCGGTCCTCCACCGTCTTCAGAATCACCGGGAAGCCGTATTTCGCCAAGATGAAGAACACGACTCCGAAGGTGATGACCATCCAGAACAGCAGCCCCGGATCCGGAGTTAATAATCCCATAACTTATTGTTTTATTTTTTACAAGAACAAAGTCAACAAACAAACCACGATGGCAATCAGTGCCACACCTTCTACCAGCGCGGCAGCGATAATCATGTTCATACGCAAGTCGCCTGAAGCTTCCGGCTGGCGTGCGATACCTTCCATGGCCGAGCTACCAATTTTACCGATACCGATACCGGCACCCAAAACTGCAATACCTGCACCGATAGCGGCGCCCAACTTACTAATACCTACACCTGCAGCTGCCTGCAATAAAACTGACAATAACATAATTTTCTTGTTTTAAAAGGTTATACTTTAATTTTCTTTGAATCAATTATTTTTCGGCATGTTCCTTCACCTGCGACAGACCGATAAACACGGCCGACAGCATCGTGAAGACGTATGCCTGGATGAATGCCACCAGAATTTCCAGCGCATCCATGAAAATGCTGAATGCCACCGACACCACCGTCATCGAGCCGTTGATAACCGGACCCGACTTCACCGTGATGAAGATAATGGCTACCAGACTGAGCACGGCCGCATGTCCTGCCATGATGTTGGCAAACAAACGGATCATCAGTGCAAACGGTTTGGTAAAGATACCGAAGAATTCAATCAACGGCATCATCGGAATCGGCGCCTTCAGCCACGTAGGCACGTCGGGCCAGAAGATTTCCTTCCAGTAAGCCTTCGTACCATACACGTTGGTCAGCACGAACGTACACAAGGCCAGCACCAGCGTAATGGCGATGTTACCCGTCACGTTGGCACCTCCGGGGAAGATAGGAATCAGCCCCATCAGGTTGTTCACCAGCACGAAGAAGAACGCCGTAAGCAGATAAGGTGCGTAGCGGCGGTAATTCTCGCCGATGCAGCCCTTAATCACGTCGTTGTAGATAGAAAGCACCGTGGCCTCAATCATGCCGACGCCCCCCTTGGGTGCCCCGTCTTCCAGCGGATGTTTCTTGTACCAGCGCACGCAGCTCATCATGATGACCAGCAGCACCGCACTGTTGATAAACAAGCCCAGCACATTCTTCGTGATGGAGATGTCCAGCGGACGCACCTCCTCGCCGGCCGCATTGCGTTCCACGATCTTGCCGTCGTAGGCACCGCCCTCGGCCACGTACAGACCCTCATAAGGACCTTCCTCCAGCCGGGCAGACGAGAACACATGCCAGCCCGTACTGCTTTTCACGATCACCGGCAGCGGAATGCTTACCTCCGTATCGCCAAACTTCGCAATGTGCCACTGGTAGGCATCGCCAATGTGTCCGAACACCAGTTCGTTCACGTCGATGTCCCCCTCAGCGGCCTGTGCCTTCGTCAGCGCAGCCGGAACCGCCATCAGCAGTAACAGCGTGATGATTATGTACCGTAATTTTTTCATCATTAGCTTTTTTCTTAGTTTGAGTTTCGCTTCAAAAAGAAGGAAAAAAACGGGTTTCGAATATCAGAAACGCAAAGTAGAAGAAGATGAAGGTCAGCATGAACGCCACCACTTCATGTCCTATCACAAATCCGTAGAACATCAGCAGCATGGCACTGACAATGAATTTCAGTACCTTGCACACCAGATACGTCATCGCAATCCGTTCCAGCCCCACGCGATAGTTGAACGCGAACATTTCTATGTAAAACAGGCCGAAAAGATAGAAGAATATCGGAATGGCCGGAAACCACAGGAAATACCTGTCGGGAATGAACAGATGATATACCACGGCGACAAACGTCGTCAGCACAACTCCCAATCACGGTCAGTTCTTTTATAAATTTCTTCTTAACGGTCAACAAAAACATAGTATCGTGCGGTTTTTCATCCGGAAAGCCGCCAAAAACATATTCGGTTCATCGCCTGCTTCGCTCCTCTCAGAGTTCCACACAGACTGAAATCTGATTCTCCTTGACTTCCACGAATCCCCCCTTGATTTGCAGGGATTGCGTTTCCTGTCCGGCCACGTATTTCACTTCCCCGGCCGAGAGCGTGGAAATCAGCGGGGCATGGTCGGCCATGACCTGAAATTTTCCTGCGCTTCCCGGAAAGGTAGCCTGGCTCACTTTTCCTTCGTAAACCAGCTTTTCGGGTGAAACGATAACCAGATGAAGTTCTTTCATATTAAGCTATCAGCTTTTAACTTTTAACTATTAATTATTAACTCTTAGCCGCTTCCATCAGCTTCTTACCCTTCTCAATGGCGTCCTCAATGGTACCCACGTTCAGGAAAGCCTGTTCAGGCAGATAGTCTACCTCGCCGTCCAGAATCATCTTGAATCCCTTGATGGTGTCTTCTATGGAAACCATCACGCCCGGCACACCCGTAAACTGCTCGGCCACGGCAAACGGCTGCGAAAGGAATCGCTGCACGCGGCGGGCACGGTTCACCGTCAGACGGTCTTCATCCGAAAGTTCATCCATACCTAAGATAGAGATAATATCCTGAAGTTCCTTGTTGCGCTGCAGAATCTGTTTCACGCGCTGAGCGGTTTCGTAGTGCTCCTTGCCGACAATCAGCGGGTCGAGGATACGCGACGTAGAGTCCAGCGGGTCAACAGCCGGATAGATACCCAGCTCGGTAATCTTACGGCTCAACACCGTAGTGGCATCCAGGTGCGTAAAGGTAGTAGCCGGAGCAGGGTCGGTCAAGTCATCGGCCGGCACGTACACCGCCTGCACGGAAGTAATGGAGCCGTTCTTCGTAGAAGTGATACGTTCCTGCATCTGTCCCATTTCCGTAGCCAGTGTCGGCTGGTAACCTACTGCCGAAGGCATACGTCCCAGCAAGGCTGAAACCTCAGAACCTGCCTGCGTAAAACGGAAGATGTTGTCGATAAAGAACAGGATATCGCGCGGACCGTTGTCGCCCGTCTGGCGGTCACGGAAAGACTCGGCCAGTGTCAGACCAGACAAGGCTACTGACTGACGGGCACCGGGAGGCTCGTTCATCTGTCCGAACACCATGGCTACCTGCGATTTTTCCACTTCGTTGTAATCCACCTTCGAAAGGTCCCAGTTTCCTTCCTCCATGCTCTTGAGGAATTCGTCACCGTAGCGGATTACGCCTGATTCAATCATTTCTCTCAGCAGGTCGTTACCTTCACGGGTACGCTCACCCACTCCTGCAAACACGGAGAAACCATTGTGTTTCTTGGCAATGTTATTGATTAACTCTTTGATGAGCACGGTTTTTCCAACACCCGCCCCACCAAACAGACCGATTTTACCACCCTTCAGGTAAGGTTCCAGCAGGTCAATCACCTTGATACCGGTAAACAATACTTCCTGGGTAGTGGCCAGGTCTTCGAATTTCGGAGGTTCACGGTGAATAGGAAATCCGTCCGTCTTGTCCAGTTCTTTCATACCGTCAATGGTATCACCTACCACATTCATCACACGGCCCTTGATCTGGTTTCCGATAGGCATCGAAATCGGATGCCCTGTAGGAACGACTTCCATTCCGCGCTTCAACCCGTCCGTACTGTCCATGGCCACGCAGCGTACCGTGTCTTCACCGATATGCTGCTGCACTTCAATCACCAGCGTACGCCCGTCGTTACGGGCAATCGTCATGGCATCGTGGATCTTCGGCAAGGCGTGTTCCACGTCTTGTCCTTCTTCAAACTTGAAGTACACATCGACCACCGGACCGATTACCTGCGAAATGTGTCCAACGATTTTTGACATAAGCAATTATTTTAATTTAAAAGAATGAATCATCCATGGTTCTTACCTATTAAACAAACGTCCCGGGTATTTGTTTAAAGTTTGACCATTTCTGTAACGCAAATGTACTGAATAAACTCTCATATATGTAACTCCATGTAACATTTTTTAGACTGATTCCCCTAATAATAGACATAAATCAAGAGATATCGGACAAATGGTTTTACACTTGTTTACACGGAAGCCGGATATCTAAACAAATATTTAAAGATTCAGGGCGTGTGTGCGACCACACCTACAAAAAAAGCCACATTGCTGTGGCTCTTCTTGTAATAATATGTCTCGTTACACGCGCTTGAAGGTGTAATTGCCTTCCTCAGTGTACATTTCCGATTCAAACGTACAGTCGTACGAAGCTTGAATCTCCTCCTCCGTATACGACAGAATCACCACCCGTATGTTGCGGCCACGGTTGTCCGACAGCGTCAGCACTCCTTTGCTCAATGACCAGTTGAACGACTCGCCACGGAACGAAGCCGTACCGTCACTTCTTACCGAGAGCGTCTGTCCCACATGGTCATTCCGGTTCGACTCTTCTTCCGAGTTAGTCCAGTCATTCGCCGTCACTTTCCACGTACCGATAATGTCTTTTCTCGACACTTCCACACCCGTCGGGTCTTCCGTACTACAGCTGGCCATTCCAGCCACCATCAGGATAAAGCTCAAAAAGAGCCATACATTCTTTAGTTTCTTCATTTTCATTTGGTTTTACAGATAATATAAAAAATAATATGCGCCTATGCTATTTCTTTCTCCAGATAGATTCCACCTTCCGCCTTACGGCCAGCACATTCAGCACCGATACCAGCAGGAAAAGTCCCCCGGCCGTCAGCAGCGCCGGCAGCAGGCTGCCTCCCTGAAAATCGGGCACCATCCGCTGCAGCATGTCCAGATACGCTCCCCGGGCCACGTACACCAGCAGCACGCCCATGGCTGCCACTGCCGCGTTCAGCCCCACCGTGAGCACCTGATACGGACGCGCCACCGCTGCCGGACTGAAGCCTATCATCAGCAGGTTCTCCAGCTTCTTCGTGTTCTTCTGCAACAGCAGGTAGATGCTCAGCATCAGCAGGTAGAACGACAGCACACTGATAATCAGGCCCACCGTGAGCACGATGCCTACCACCATCTTCAGGAACCACGCCGTCTTTCCCGCATCCAGCTTGTCGCCTTCCGTCTCATAGCCTTTCTGCTTGAAATACTTCGCAATGCGGTCGTCTGCCGGATTGTCCACTTCCACAATCAGTCGTGAGGGAGCCGTCTCACCGCCGTCACCCAGCGTCGCGTTGGCCCAGTCCATGAACGCCTGCGGCACCAGAATCGTGTTCAGTCGGTTGGAGAAGCCCACGATACGTCCCTTCATGCGCTCCGTCCGTCCCCGTCCGCTCAGCCGCACGTCCAGCGTCATCATCCCCATCACGCCCTCCGAGAGCTGCGGCAGGTTGCGGCTCTGTGCAAAGCCGAAATTATACAGGTTCAGGTAGTTGCGCGGAATGATGATAGGGATTTCGGTCTGCCCCTCGCGATACGTCCAGCCTTCCAGCCGCACGTCGACAAACTCATCGGGCACCGACTCAAAGAACATCGCCGTAGAGAGCTGCATGCCCGCCATGCCCATGCCGGCCGACACCTGAAACTGCGCCGGAGTGAACGCCCCCGTCCGCTTGGCAAACGGCTGTGCCTCCATGTCGGCTATGTCGGCACGCGAGAACGTGCCTCCCTTGCCCACCAGGCTGCCCAATGTGCTCACCTGCTTGCTCACAATCACGTAGTCCTTCTTCATGAAACTGTCGCCCTGCGTAAACACCGGCAACACGTCCTTATAAAACTGTATACTCAGCAGCACGATGACCATACCGCACAGGTTGGCCAGGAAAAACCCCGCCAGCTGCGCCACACTGATGTGCTGTCTCAATAATTTCCAGATCATATCCGTCTTCGTTTTAATCCCTTACAAACTCAGCACCCTGTCATACTCCAGCGGCAGGTGCTTGCCGATGGACGTCACAATCACTCCTGCGCCCTGGCGGGCCGCTTCCTCCTTCAGGATGCGCGCCATAATCTGCCCGTTGCTGTCGTCCAGGTGGCTCACCGGCTCATCCAGGAAGAAAAAGTCGGCCGGCTGGCACAGCATCCGCACGAAAGCCACGCGCTGCTGCTGCCCGTACGACATCTTGCCCACTTTCACGTCCCACTTGTCGGCGATGCCCAGCTGCTCAAACCAGTCCTTCACCTGCTGCTTGCGGCAGAAGCCCGTCAGCCCGTTCTTCAGCTGCACGTTCTCCCATGCCGTCAGTTCCCCGAACAGGCGGAGCTCCTGAAACAGCATGCTCAGCGAACGCTTGCGGATGTCGGTCCACTGCTTCACCATGAGTTTCCGCACATTCTCCCCGTCGAAGGTGATAATCCCCTGGTAGTCCGTACGGTACCCGTAAATAAAACTGCAAAGCGACGACTTGCCTGTGCCCGACGCCGCTTCAATCAGATACATCTTTCCTTTCTGGAAAGCCACCTTCCGGTGCCACACGTCGGACACGATTCCGTCGCGTCCGGCGAATACCTCCGGCAGGGTTTGCTGTAATTCTATTGTGTTCATTATTAATTATTAACTATCTGTACCAGCTGCTTCAGCGCATTCTCCTTGCGGTTCTTCAGCTGCAACACCATGCGCGCCTTGGTCGGTTCATCCGATTCCACGCTCAGGTAGTCCAGCATGCTCACGTATGGCACCTGCGGAAGCACGGCAGCCAGTGCCTGGAAGTTTACGTTCAGGTAGAAATGCTTGTCCTTCACGTCCTTGGCCCAGTCACAGTCTTTCAGCGACAGTCCCTTCACCTCACGGCCAATCAGGTCTTCCTGATTCGTCAGGTAGAAGCGGTCATCTTTCACGCCCAGCCAGAAAGACACCGGTCCGCGGCCCATGCCCAGCATGGCACCGTTGGCAGCCACAAACTGATAAGCATTCTCGCCCTTGTTTACCAGGCGCATCTGTCCGTTTGTCATGGCCAGCATCGGTTTCAAGTCCTCAAACGTGCGCATAAAGTCACTGTTCGTCACGTCGGCATACAGGATGAAGCCCGGCTTCATCGACATTTCCGGCATGGCCACTGCCACGTCACCCTTCACCGCCTTGAAGATAGCCTCAAAGTCGAGCGGCATCATCGAGTTGTCCAGCTCCTGACGCACCGTCGGGTTCTCGCGCAGCAGTTCGTACGCCTTCTCACCGTTCACGTTGGCAGCCATCCAGCACACCGTATTGGCCGGAAACGTCTCCAAGTACGTACCATCCAGTTCCCCGCTCACTTCCGCCTGCTTCTTCAGCAAGTCCTTGAACTTGCCCTCCAACAGCGTCTCCACTTCCATCACGGCCCTTCCCGCCTGGAAATCGAGCGTAGAGAATATCTTTAAATCATTCAGGTTCAAGTCAGCCGGCAGTCCCATGGTCATCGGTCCCCAATAACTCTTCGGCATGACATCCAGTGCAGTCACCATTGCCACATCCTCGTCGGCATCCTCTAATTTCTTGAATTCCGGAGTGCCCGAATAGCCCTCCTTTCTTCTGGCGCAGCCAACATCGAAGCCTGATGCTGCAAGTCCTTCGGGTTGCCGTTGCCCGCCAGCATCATGAACGCATCGTCCGTCCAGGCCATCAGTCCGCCGCCACCCACGGTCCAGCGGCAGCCGTCGCCGTCGGCAGGAGCCTCACACGCCTTCTGCTCCTGAAGCATTGCAATCAAATCTTCCAGTTTTCCCTTGTCGGCCATGCGCACCAGCACACCGCCCATCTCCATCTGAGAAGCCCCAAAGAAATACACCCGGTCGGTCAGTTTCAGTCCGCTTTCCTCCGGATTCTCCATCAGTTTGTCCACCAGGGCATCCGCATTGCCCTTCAGGCTCGATTTCATCATCTGCCCCATCGACTGCTTTGCCTGATCGTTCAGGTCACACTTCTGTGCCATTTCCATCAGGTCGAACGAGAATACAGCAGCCGCATCTTTCGGCAATGCATTGGTATAAGGATTACTCTCCCCGCAGGCAGACAATAGGAAAGCCATACCCAGTGCCAGGCTTCCCATCCATTTCCATGTCTTTTTCATAATCATTTATTTAAAAGTTACACATCACCTTCATTCCGCGTGTGTCAGGTTCATCAGGTGTACGGCCACCAGCGCCGCCGTCTCCGTACGCAGACGCGACTTGCCCAGGCTCACCGCCTGAAAACCTTTTTCAGCCGCCAGTGCCACTTCCTCCGGACTAAAGTCCCCCTCCGGACCAATCAGCACCACGGCATCCTCATCCGTGCGGAGCACATCGCGCAGAAGGGGCTTTTCCCCCTCATAACAGTGCGCAATGAACTTCTGCCCCGTAAATTCCCGCTCCATGAAGCGGCGGAAATCCGTCATCTCGTTTACCACCGGCTTGCGCGCCTTGAGCGACTGCTTTACGGCCGACACCACGATTTTCTCCACCCGTTCCGTCTTGATGACCTTCCGTTCCGAAAAACGGCAATTCAGGAAAGTCAGCTCGTCGAAACCGATTTCCGTGGCCTTTTCCGCCAGCCATTCCATGCGGTCCATGTTCTTGGTAGGTGCCAGTGCCAGGTGCAGATGCCCTTTCCAGAAGGGCTCCTGCTCCGTTTTCTCCACCACCTTCACCACACAGCGTTTCTGCGTGGCAGCCGAAATGACCGCCCGATAGAAGCAGCCTTTCCCGTCGGTCAGGGTAATCTCCTCGCCCACTCCCAGGCGCAACACCCGCAGACAGTGTCCGGCCTCTTCCTCCGGCAGCTCCATGGTCTGCGCAATATCCGGTGCATAAAACACGTGCATAGACTTATTCCCTTTCGTTAGCTTCTTCTTCCAGACTGTCGTCTGTTTCCCCTCTCTCCTTACGAGCCTGCATTTCGCGCTTAATCAGCTCTGCATACTCGTAGTTTTCCTCACGGATGGCCTTTTTCATCTCCTTCTCCAGGTAAAACATCGGCAATCCGCGCAACAGCGCCGCCTGCAAGTGCGATACAGACTTCTTGGCAAAATCCGGCACCCGGTTTTCCAGCATCTCCGTTCTGATATAGAACGGTGCCTCTCCCAGGGTAGCAAGTACCAGCGCATCGGCCAGTTTCACGGTCAGTTCCACCACCGTGCCGTCCGTCTTGCGCATATAGACACTGGTCTGCGGTACCTGGTCTTCCTTTCCCCACAGCACAGCCTTTTCCACCGTAGCCCCATAATGCTCCTTCAGCATCTTCAGCATCTGGTAGTGCACCGAAAGGTCTACCGCCTCCGGCGCATCCAGCGACACGTCCAGCAGGTCTGCTTCGTCGGCATTGATGATAGCCATGAACTTACGGTGCGGCTCTTCCTTCTCTTCCAGCATCATCTTGTAATTGTAGCCGTTTGCCATCAGCATATCCATTTTGTCCGCATCCGTCAGCACCTCATCGAATGTCAGGTCCTTTACCAGTTCTACCGGGTCTATCATCTCTGTAATGTAGCTGACTTTCAGTTCTGTCAGTCCTTCGTTTCCTTTGAATTCCATAGTGAAATCTCATTTAATTGTTATTACTATTATGCTTATATTTAAATACCACTGAAAAGACTACGGCCACCACCAGCGCATAAGCTGCAAACACGAACCATGCGTAGCTCCAGCCTTCCACCTGCGGCGCCTGCGAGTTGAAGTCCACAAAGCAGTTCACCACCGCCTGCGCACACAGCGTGCCCACCGTAGCACCGATACCGTTGGTCATGATAATGAACAGTCCCTGCGCGCTCGAGCGGATAGACAGATCCGTCTCCTTGTCGACAAACAGCGAACCCGACACGTTGAAGAAGTCGAATGCCACGCCATACACCAGCATGGACAGCACGAACATCCACACCCCGCTGCCCGGGTCACCCAGGCCGAACAGTCCGAAGCGGAGCACCCATGCCACCATGGCAATCAGCATCACCCGCTTGATGCCGAAACGTCCCAGGAAGAACGGAATCAGCAGGATACAGCACGCTTCACTGATTTGCGAGAGCGAAATCAGCAGGTTGGCATGCTGCACGCCAAACGTATCGGCATATTCCGGAATGGCGCTGAAACTCGTGATAAACGGATTGGCAAACCCGTTCGTAATCTGCAGCGACACGCCCAGCAGCATCGAGAAGATGAAGAACACCGCCATCTTGCGGTTCTTGAACAGCAGAAACGCCTTCAGCCCCAGTGCCTCCACCAGCGACTTGCGCTCTCCCTGCGCACGGCTCACCGGACATTCCGGCAGCGTCTGGGCATATACAGCCAGCACTACGCCCCAGGCCGCACACGTAAAGAACTGCATATAGTTCGACTGGAATCCCAGCAAATCGACCAGCCACATCGTACAGATGAAACCGATGGTGCCGAACGTACGTATCGGCGGAAAAGCCTTGATGGTGTCCAGTCCCGCCTTATCCAGCGCCGTATAGGCCACCGAATTCGACAAAGCCAGCGTAGGCATGTAGAACGCCACGCTCACGGAGTAGAACGAGAACAACGGTGCAAATTCCACCTGCGGTCCCGTAGTCATGGCATAGTAGCCCGCTCCTCCCATAAACAAGGCTGCCAGCAAATGGCTCAACCCCAACAACCGTTGCGCCGGAACCCAGCGGTCGGCAATGATACCCAGCACAGCCGGCATAAACAGGGACACAATCCCCTGCATGGCGTAAAAAATTCCGATATCTCCACCCAGTCCCACGCCTGCCAGGTACGTACCCATCGAAGTAAGATAGGCCCCCCACACAGCAAACTGCAGGAAGTTCATGACAATCAGTCTCAGTTTCATGTTCATATACTCATAGATTTATTAAAGGTTATTTCATCATCGTAGCCAGTGAAGCCAGCATCGTAGCCAGCGAAGCAAACGAAGTCGCATTCGATACCACAGTGGCAAAATTGAACTTCTTCGTCTTGTTCGGCACCACGATTTCGCAGCCCGGCTCAATCTGTTTCTTTCCGCTGCCCTTCACCTCGGCCACCTGTCCGTTCATGTAAATAATGAACTTCTGGCTCTTCTTGGCGTTGGCAGAGTAGCCTCCCGCCTGGCTCAGGTAATACTTCACGCTCTTGCCCTTGGCATACGACACCGTGTTCGGCATCATCACCGCTCCGTTCACCTTCACCGTATTGTTGTATTCCGGCACCGTCAGCACATCGCCCTCGCGCAGCACCAGGTCGGCATCACTGCCCGAGTTGGCCAGCGCCGCTTCCAGGTCAATACCCACCGTGAACGTGCTGTCCACCTTCAGTCCCAGCGAAGTAGCCAGGGTCTCACCGATTTCCCGGCGCACCATCTTCACCACATCTTCCATGCGGCGCAGTTCCTCCTCGTTGGCCACGCGGCGCAACTTGGCTCCCCGCACATACGCATAGCGGCTCACCCCTCCGGCCCGCTGAATCAGGCTGCTCAGGCGTTCGCTCTTCGTACTCAGCGTATACTCACCCCGGTACAGCACCTCGCCGTCCACCGTCACGTTCACCTGCTCGGTGTAGCTCGGGCTGCGGCGCACGAACACCTGGTCGTAAGGTTGCAGTTCAAATCCCGCCTCGCCGTCCACCACGAAGCCGTCCTTCAGGCCGAACGAGAAATTCTGTCCGATCATGTCCGGTTCCGTCGTCCCTTTCGGGTCACGGATGCGCCGCGACACGTCCACACGCACCAGCGAAGCCGATTCCTTCAGTCCGCCCGCCGTAATCACCAGGTCCTCCAGGCTCATGTGGTCGGCATACGTATAGCTTCCCGGCTTGTTCACCTCCCCGCTGATGGTCACCTTGCCCATGTCCTGCAAGTCGTGGATACTCGGAATATACAAAATGTCATTCTTCTGCAAGGCGATGTCGGGCGAAGTTCCCTTCAGAATCCCTTCGATGTCCACCGGCAGCACCTCCTTCGTCAGGTTTTCCCGTTCACGATACAGCACCGCACGTCCCGTAAACGCATCCCCCAGCAGTCCGTCGGCCTTTTCCACCAGCTGGCGCACCGTGTTGAGCGAGCCGCTCAGTTCGAACACACCCGGATGATACACCGCGCCCTTCACCTCCAGACGGTTGTTGAAGCGGTTCAGGATAGAATCCACCGTCACCACATCCCCGTCTATTAATTTAAACGCAGAATAGTGTATATCGTCCACCGTTTTTACGGAAAATTCTTTTCCATCTTTTCGTAACACCCTGATACTCTTCTTGTAAGCATCCGAAGAAAATCCGCCGGCACACTTCAGCAACGTCGCGGCCGACTCCCCGTTCTTCATTTCATAGAACATCGGGCGCTTCACCTTACCCGTAATCTTCACCAGTTCGTCGTAGGTAGGCACAATCACCACATCACCGTCCTGCAGGCGGATGTCGTCCTGAATCTGCCCCTTCATGATGTACTCGTACACATCCAGCCGGGCAATCGTCTTTCCGCCGCGGGCCACCTGCACGTTACGCAAGCTACCGATGTCGCTCACCCCGCCCGACGCATACAAGGCATGAAACACCGTCGAGAGCGACGACAGGGCATACGTACCCGGCGCTCTCACCTCTCCCATCACGTTCACCTGGATGGTGCGGATGTTCCCCAGCGTCACCTGGATGTTATTGGCCGAATCCGCATAAATCTTGCCCAGTTCCTGCTTCAGCAGCTGGCGGGCATCCTTAATGGTCATGTTGTTCAGGTATACCGGGCCCAGATTGGCGATGTTCACGTAGCCGTCGGGCGAAATCTCCAGCCGCATGGTATTCTGGCTGGCCCCCCACACGTCGACAATCACCTCGTCGCCCGGTCCCAGACGGTAGTTCTCCGGAGTAGCCATGTTCAGGTTCGGCTGGAAAGTAAGTTTGTCAATGTTGAAAATATTGCGACCGAACACGTCATTCTCGCTGGCTGTCGACACCTTCAGCTCCTGACGTTTCTTCATGGTCTCCTTCATCTCGTCCGTATTCGCACCTTCAAGGGCCGCCTCTCCGTCAGTCGCATTGGCCACCGTCGTCTTCCGCGCCCTCGTACCGGTGTCCTGTACCGCACCGCCTTCTCCCGCCTGAGAAGAAGAGCCCGAAGTGGCAGCGCCCGAATACTGAGACTTCAAGCGCAACAACTGTTCCTGAGTAGCCCCCTTTGAAAGCAGTTCCATGGCAATGGTCTGCTGGTCTTTCCCCTGTTGAAGTGCCTGCTGTACATATTCTATCACCTGGCTGTCGGTCATTCCGCTTTGGGCATACACAGCCGGCCCTCCCAGCAGAAACAACCACAGCACAACTCTAGCGAACTGTTTTCTCATTTTATTGTCTACGTTTTTGGTTTTAACGACAAAGATACATGATAAAAAAATAACCACCAAGCCCCCGGGGAAAGGAATTACGACAATAAAACCGAAAAATAGTAAAATCAGACTGTTCCCGCGGTCAATTTACAGGAAACATTCGGGCTTCAAAATATAAATAAAGTTAACAAGGTGCATTTTTCCGCGCATTTTATATGTTACATAACATAAAACCCTTACCTTTGCATCGTGTTTTTCATGGTATTAGATTTAAGGTTAATGAAGATTGGGAGTCTGGGAAGATTCCCTTTTTTTATGTTCCAAAAACGCCCCATCAAAATGTTCTGATAAATTCCGGAGCTTCATAATCAGTAATATCCTCAACCGGGAATCTGGCCTTGTTTTTTGCTTTCGCATCCATTATAAACTGATTACATTCCTTACTTGTAAAAATCCCCTTATTCATCGCAATGGTCAGAATATCCAACGTTCCGATATACTCTATACCATTCTCAATACAATAAGGAGCCACATCCCGGAAGTTACTACTGGCAATGGCCTCCTGTCCAAAACGAGCCATCGACATACAAGCCCGTTCACCCTCCCCAAGCATCGGACTCTCTTTTTTCAACCGGAAAAACTCCCGTCGGATATTTTCATTGGCATAAGGAAAAGAGATTTTACACACCCTGCATCGTGCCATCCACTCATCTATTTTCCGCTTCCTGTCCGGCTGCGTAGGATGATAACCGGCTTCCTTGTACACATTCTCCACAATCATGACTGCATGAGGCTGAAGAATTTCAGTCAACTTGTCAATATAGCCAGTAGCCATGAAATGAGAGATGACATCGGCATCCACTAATATTACTTTATTCCTCCCCATATACTTCTTGCGAAACATTGATTTCCATATCCATCAACAAAGAGTAATACTTCGCCTGGGAAATACGCCCCATGTCATACAATTCACGAGCTTTCAGATTATAATCACCCACCAGTTCTGTCTGATAGGTCGGATAGTATAACTGTGTGTTATAGCCGTATTCAATGGCAGAATTAACCACATTATTCTTATACAGGTCGAATGTTTTTTTAGTGATCCATTTCAACTCCTTCAACCGCGTCAGAAGTGCAGCCCTTGAGCAAAGGAAATTCTGCTCCACCTTCAGGAGAGTAGCTAAAGTTATTTTATCCACTTGTTGTTCCACAGCAGGAACCAGTTCTTTCAATCCCATTTCCGGAAGCAGAAGATAAGCCGCAAACACATCGGCATTATACTCTTCCTCCTCTTTCTTATCAAACAGTCCCGCATTGTTTTGCGATACCTTGAAATCCTTCTGATACAACAAGTGATACAACTCGTGGCATGCAGTAAAACGTTGCTTGGCATAAGGCAAAGCCGTATTTATCAACATGAAATACTTATCTACGGAGGCCCCGTTTCCATTAATCCGGATAGCCATACCCGAAAAATTTTTATCCAGCTTCTTAAACCACGTAAGAATGTGCTTCTCCTTTAATATTTGATGGATACGCACAGGGTCTTTTGTTGTCACATGCATTTCCTCCCGCAGTCTAGTGGCAAGACATTCTAATTCAACTTTACTTTTCAAGCTCATCACACATCTGAATATAATTTTTTACAATCTTCTGGAACTGCGAGATTTGACTAAGGCCTCCCACGTTACCCGTCTTACGGTATGCACATGCCACAGAAGTCTGGAAAAGCTGGTCATTCTCTTCCATCAGGTCATATTCCTCCACATTATACAGCGAGGCAAGTTTCTCCATCGCCTCCAGAGGAACGACAGTTTCCCCCTTCTCATATTTGACGTATGCCGGCTGACTGATACCCAAATAATCGCTGATTTCCTGCTGAGTATAGTTCAAATGCTCACGAAAAGCCTTAATATTTTTCCCTATAACTTGATCAAGTCCCATATTTTATCAATTAAAAGATTCTTCTGCAAAGATAGCGTTTTTAAGTTATAAAAAAAGGAATAAAAATCAGATTTATTTCAAAATATAACTTTTATTTAATATCAAAGAATATTTAGAGTGTATAGAGTTAAAAGCGAACAGTTAAAAAGTAAAAGCGGTACAGTCACCGCCCTTCACTTTTCCCTATTCATTCTTCATTTTTCATTATCAATTATTTCATTCTTCTTTTCTTTATCACCTGGTTAAACCACAGGTGAAGCAGCGTCCAGGCCACCACGTCAATCACGAACACCAGCGTGTTGTTCATATACTGTATGGCCGTGATGGTAAACGCACAGAAGCAGGCCGACATCAGCTGGATAGTCACCATCGCCTTGCGGGGCGAGAAACCCATCTCCAGGAACTTGTGATGAATATGCGTCTTGTCGGGCATGAACAGCGGCCGTCTGTTGCGCGCACGGCGCAGCACCACACGCACCACGTCCAGACACGGCACCATCAGCACGCTGAACGACACCAGCACCGGACTGATCTTCACCCTCAGCAGCATTTCCGGCTCGTACATGCTGTATTTGATGACAAAAAAGCTCAGAATAAATCCCAGTGTCAAGCTGCCCGTATCCCCCATGAAAATCTTGCGCCCCATGTCGGCATTCCCGAACACGTTGTACGAGAAGAACGGAATAATCACCCCCACCGTCACGAACGCCAGCATGGCATAGCTCCACATCTGGAAATGCACGAACAGCACCCCGAACACCAGCAGTGCCACCATGCTCAGTCCCGACGCCAGTCCGTCGATACCGTCAATCAGGTTGATGGCATTGGTGATGAACACCACCAGCAGCATGGTCAGCGGAATGCCCACCGCCTCCGGAATGAGATAAATGCCGAAAAGCCCGTAGAAACTGTTGATGTACAGGCCCGCCAGCGGAAACATGACCGCCGAGATAATCTGCACCAGGAACTTCCGGCGGTAGCGCACCCCCACCAGGTCGTCGCCGATACCTATAATATATAATAAGGTCATTCCGCCCATCAGGAAAAGAAACTCAGAGATCAGCGTCTCCGCCTCCCTCGCCTGCGGTCCGATGCCCAGCACCAGCCGCAAGGCCGTAAACACACAGAGCGAAAAAAGAATCACCGGGAAAAATGTCACTCCACCCAGACGGGGCACCGGACGCTTGTGCACCTTCCGTTCATCGGGCACGTCGAACAGACGCTTCCACATGGAAATAATCAACACATTCGGAATAATGATACGGCCCAGAATCACCGCCGAGATAAAGGCCAGAACAACGATATACAGATTCTCCATAACAATCTTGGTTGAAATTTGAATATTATTGCAAAGTTACATCTTTATTTCATATCTGCAACAGAATCGTTTCCCGCCACACACAAAAAAACGGGAGTCAAAGCTCCCGTTTCACCTCAAAGCAAGGACACGCCTTGGTCCATTCATCCGGTTCCACCACCCCGTCGCCGTCCAGGTCCGGACTCAGGTCGCGGTGGCCCACCACCTGCGTGATGCCCGGAAAATCCGCCTTCAGCACCCTCACCAGAATCCGCAGCGAACGCTTCTGCAGTTCCGTGCGCGTATCCGCCGGGCGGCCCTGCTCATCCAGTCCCCCTTCGTACGCGATGCCGATGCTCCGCTCGTTGTAGCCCCGTGCATGCGCCCCGGCCCGTTCCACCGGACGCATGGTGCAGATTTCTCCGTCCGTGCGCACATAGTAATGATAGCCGCAGCACTTGAAGCCCCGTTTCCGGTGCATCCTGGTCAGTTCAGCAGGCGAGAGCGGACTATCCGCCCTCGTTGCTGTACAATGAATCACAATCATGTCAATCTTTCTCATCACAATCCGGTTTTCTCCCGGTCAGGAGACAGAGAATACACTTCAGTACCCTGACCACAATCCATTTTACCCTCGTCATTTCTCACTGCACCTCATTAAGATTAAGCCCCCAGACCTTCGTCGGTTTCTTCTTCCTTCTTATACTTCACCGGCACCTTTTCGAAAGCCAGGTTGCCGATGGCTTCCTGCATCGCCGTACCCGGTCGGAACAACACACGCACCTTGTCAATCAGCGCGTCCGTGTAAGTCTCTTCCGTGTCCGAACCGCCGCCGCTCAAGCTCAGCTGCAACGAGCCCAGTTCGCCCAGTCGCACGATTTCACCGCCCTGCAAGCCTTCCGACACGATGTCTTCCAGCGCCGTCAGCACCGCCATCACGTCGGCACGGGTCACGGTACACATCTGGTGGATACGTTCCGCTATTTCACGGATGCCCATCTCGCCGCGAGCCTGCGACTGCGCATAATACTTCACTTCACCGCTTTCACGGTCTGCCGGGTTCACACGCCCTACAACCGAATAAGTCACTGTCTTTTTCATAAGTCAAAACAATTAATAGTTAATAGTTAAAAGTTAAAAACGAAGACTGATGATTTGTTTTTCGTTTACAAAGGCAAAGATACGACGCGCCGTTCCCGCCGTGTAGACTTATGAAGACATACGAAGACTTTTGAAGAAATTATTTTTTCACTCCCCCGCTCAGGGCTCTCCCAGGAAGCGCACAATCAGTTCCACCTCCGGCTTCAGGAAAAACTTCCGGTTCTTGTCGTAGCCCGCCGCTGCGAGCGCCTCTTCCAGTTCCCTGCACCGCTTGATCCACCGTGCCAGCCCCTGCAGTGCCGACTTCTTGTCCAACTCCGGAAAATACAGCCGGGCCAGCTCATTCTTGCGATACACCCTCAGACAGAACCGTCCGTCTCTTCCGGGCGTTCCCCGCCCTTCCCTCGTATTCAGTTGCATGTATTCCATCTTCCTTTCGTTTAAATTACGAATATAAATATACTCATTTTCAGCCGGATATACAAATCTTTTCCGTTCTGTTTCCATGGCCGGACGCCACTTTTTTCCTCGCACACTGCCCCGCCAGACTCCTCCCGCGTTATTTGTCCAAACATCAATAATCAGCCCTTCACGCCCAAAAACACCCCAAATCATTGCACAGATTTGAAATAAATCGTACTTTTGCATAATTTACAGAAGCAGAGAGACTAACCTTCCGTTTTTCCGGACGGAAGAAGCAAAGTGAAACCACAAACAAAAAAACAATCTAAAAACAAAATATGAAGATTAAAGCGTTATCACTTCTCGTTTTTATGGCCTGCTCCCCGCTGCTGATGGCACAATCGAGCATGACCGACCAGCAAGTTCTAGAGTATGTAAAACAAGGCATGTCCGAAGGTAAGGACCAGCGCCAGATGGCCACTGAGCTGGCCCGCCGTGGCGTGACCCGCGAACAGGCCGAACGTGTCAAGAAGCTGTACGAACAGGAACAGGGAGTCAGCACTTCCAAAATGAGCGGCACCGAACAGAACGAGGCCCGCCTGCGCGAAGCCACTCAGGAAGAAAGCACCACCTCCGTACTGGAAAATCCGCAGCCTGACAGCCGCGAACTGGCACAGGAAAATCAGGTATTCGGACGCAACATCTTCAATACCCGCAACCTTACTTTCGAACCCAGCGTCAACCTTGCCACCCCTCCCAACTACCGTCTCGGTCCGGGCGACGAAGTGATTATCGACATCTGGGGAACCAGCCAGAACACCATCCGTCAGCAGATTTCGCCCGACGGCACCATCAATATCGAGAAAATCGGTCCGGTCAACCTGAGCGGCATGACCGTGAGCGAAGCCAATGAATACCTGAAGCGTGTGCTGGGCAAGACCTACAGCGGACTGGACGCTCCCGACGGGACCCTTGAAATCCGCCTGACCCTGGGCAATGCCCGCACCATCCAGATTAACGTGATGGGCGAAGTAATACAGCCGGGCACCTACGCCCTTTCTTCCTTCTCCACCGTGTTCCACGCCCTCTACCGCGCCGGCGGTGTGAACGAGATTGGTAGCTTGCGTAATGTGCAGGTAACCCGTAACGGCAAGACCGTGGCCAAGGTCGATGTGTACGACTTCATCATGAAAGGCAAGACACAGGACGACATCCGCCTGCAGGAAGGCGACGTGATTATCGTGCCCGCCTACGAAGCCCTGGTGCAGATCAGCGGCAACGTGAAGCGCCCCATGAAGTTCGAAATGAAGAAAAACGAAACCCTCGCCACCCTGATCAATTATGCCGGCGGTTTCTCGGCCGATGCCTACACCCGCTCCCTGCGCGTAGTGCGCCAGAACGGCGAAGAATATGAAATCAACACGGTGAAAGAAATAGACTACTCCGCCTACCCCATGCGTAACGGCGACGTGGTGACTGCCGAAGCCATCCTGAACCGCTTTACCAACAAGCTGGAAGTGCGCGGTGCCGTGTACCGTCCGGGCATCTACCAGCTCAACGGCGAAATCAATACCGTGCGTGCCCTGGTGAACGAAGCCAAGGGTCTGATGGGCGACGCCTTTACCAACCGTGCCGTATTGCAGCGCGAGCGTGAAGACCTCACCACCGAAATCATCAGTGTAGACGTGCGCAGCATCATGGCCGGCACCAGCCCCGACATCCCCTTGCAGAAGAACGACATTCTCTATATCCCCAGCATCCACGACCTGGAAGACCGCGGCGATGTGGCCATCTTCGGCGAAGTAGCCAAGCCCGACTCGTATTCCTATTCGGACAACATGACGCTGGAAGACCTCATCATCCGCGCCGGCGGATTGCGTGAATCGGCCTCTACCGTACGTGTGGACGTATCCCGCCGCATCAAGGACCCCAAGAGCACCCACTCTACCGACAGCATCGGCCAGATGTTCACCTTTGCCCTGAAAGACGGTTTCGTAATCGACGGCCAGCAGGGTTTCACCCTCCAGCCCTACGACCAGGTGTTCGTGCGCCGCAGCCCGGGTTACCAGGCACAGCAGAACGTACAGGTAACCGGTGAAGTCATTTTCGGCGGTACCTACGCCATGACCACCACCGAAGAACGCCTGTCCGACCTCGTCAAGAAAGCCGGCGGTGCTACCTCGAAAGCTTACCTGCGCGGTGCCAAGCTGATTCGCGTGGCGAACGACGAAGAAAAGAAACGCATGCGCGACGTCATCAACCTGATGAACCGCCAGTTCGGTGAAGCCATGATGGACTCCCTGGGCATCCGTGTGGAAGACACCTTCAGCGTAGGTATCGATTTGGAAAAAGCCATGGCCCAACCCGGCAGTGAATACGACCTGGTATTGCGCGAAGGCGACGTACTGAGTGTTCCCAAGCTGAACAACACCGTGAAAGTGAACGGTGCCGTCATGATGCCGAACACCGTGGGCTACTTGAGCGACAAGAACGCCAACTACTACCTCGACCAGGCCGGCGGCTATGCCCTCAATGCCAAGAAGAGCAAGAAGTTCGTTATTTACATGAACGGCCAGGTGGCCCGCATCAAAGGCCGCAGCAAAGACAAGATTGAGCCGGGCTGCGAAATCATCGTACCGAGCAAGAAGAACAAGAGAGTCAATGTAGGCGAAATCCTGGGCTATGCCTCTTCCTTCGGTTCACTGGCTACCATGTTCGCTACCATCTCTAACCTGATTAAGAAGTAAAGCCATGGAAGAAAACAAGCACTACACTAACCCGGAATATCGTCCGGCTACAGAAGACGACGATGAACTCCAGATAGACTGGATGGGCATCCTCCGCCAGGTTCTCGCCATCCGCAAGACCCTCTACAAGGCAGCAGGTATCGGTCTGATAATAGGCATCCTTATCGCGCTGGGAACCCCCAAGCAATATACCGTCAGCATTACCCTCTCCCCCGAAATGGGAAGCGGTAAATCCGGCAGCGGCCTGGCCAGCATGGCAGCCTCCTTCCTGGGAGGAAGTATTGGCTCCGACAGCCCCGATGCCCTGAATGCCACCCTGGCTCCGGACATTGTGGCCTCCACTCCTTTCCTGTTGGAACTTTTCGATGCCCGTGTAGTAAGTCAGGATAAACAGATTGACACCACCTTCACGGCCTACTTGGACGAACAGAAGTCTTCCTGGATGGGCTATGTGTTGAAAGCTCCCGGCATGGCCATCAGCGGCATCAAATCCTTGTTCAGTGAGAAAAAAGAAAAAACAGCTACCATACAGAAAGGTGCCATTGAGTTGAATGAAAAAGATGCAGCCAAACTAGGCAGTCTGCGACAAGCCATTACAGTAGAGGCCGATAAAAAAACAGCCATTACAACCCTTTCTGTAACCTTGCAAGACCCCAAAGTCACTGCGACGATAGCGGACAGCGTGGTATCCAAACTCCAGCAGTACATCACTGCCTACCGCACCAGTAAGGCCAAGGAAGACTGCCAGTATCTGGAAAAGCTTTACAAGGAACGCCAGCAGGAATACTACGATGCCCAGCAGCGTTATGCCCGCTATGTGGATGCCAACAGCAACGTGGTGTTCCAGAGCACCCTGGCGGAGCGTGAACGCTTACAGAACGACATGAATTTGGCTTACCAAGTATATAGTCAGGTGGCCCAGCAGCTGCAAGTAGCCCGCGCCAAGGTGCAGGAAGAAAAACCCGTGTTTGCGGTAGTCGAACCGGCGGTGGTTCCCCTGAATCCCTCAGGCACCAGCCGGAAAGTCATTGTACTAGGCTTCCTCTTCCTGGCTGTAGCCTTTACCGGCGCCTGGGAACTGCTGGGTAAAAAATACTGGCAGCTACTCAAGGAAGGTCTGAAGCAGAAAGACTGATATCAGGCAGTTTCGGTGAAACGGGCCATCGCCTGACGGTTGCGGTTCACCTCCTCATACGTGTACATCACGACGCGGTATCCCCCTCTTTCCCGCCACGCGGAGCTGTTCAAATCCTGCCTTGCGCAGAGCCAGCCCCACCTTGACGGCACTGAGGGGATTCTTCATACCCCCACTGATGTGCGAAAGAATTTCCCCCACCGTCAGAAAAAGACATTCCTCGCCGGGCAGCGGCACCCCGGAAGAAAGCCAGCAGCAAGTCCGTTTCCAGACTGGCCGTTTCAAACCGTTCGTTGCGCGCATTCACCTGCGCAATCTCCTTTTCGTCAAACCAGTAGCGGAATCCCTCCTGCCACAGCCTCAGGGCCTGTCCGTACACCCCCTCATAATCCACGGGATGCGTGTAGGGGTCGTCTATGTGCACCACCGTGAAGGGCAGCCAGCGCCGGCTTCCCGTGGGGTCATTCAGAAACTCCGGCTGGTTGGTCGTGCCGCAGAAACTCGCGATGTGCGGACGGTTCTCCTTGTAGTGCCCGTACGCCCTCCGCTCGTTTACCGCCGGCAGCGTCACCATCGCCTTAAGCTGGTTGATGTCCTCCAGGCGCATCTCGTCAATTTCCTCCAGGCAAATCAGTGCAAACTCCGAAAGCGCCAGGTTGTCGTCCTTCGTCACCCGCCCGCGGTTGGAACGCACCGAAAAATACCGCTGCAGCTCCGGCGGGAGCAGACGCGCCAGCCAGGTTGTCTTGTAACAGCCCTGCCGCCCCACAAACACCAGAATTTCATGATTCGTCACCTCCTTCACCATCAGCGAAGCTACCGTGGCCACCAGCCACTTGCGGAAGCAATCATCAAACAGTTTCGCGTCACCCTCCACCTGCACCGTGGCTGCCAGCCGCCCGATGTGATCGGTCACCCCGTCCCATTTCGGCAGCGAACGGAAATACTGCGTAAAAGGATTGAATTCCGGCACGAACTCCGACTCCAGCACCGAGCGTACATCGCACAGGCGTACCGTGTGCCCCTCCTTGGTCATGCGGCTCCACAGCGAATTCACTAAGCGGTCGGTCAGTTCCACAAACTCCTTGGCCTCGGGATGCCGCATCTCCTCCTTCCCGGTAATTACGTTCTTCCGGAACTCCGCCTGCGTGGCGAGAAACTGCTCAATCTCCTCGGGCGTGGCAAGCTGCGTCCGCCCCTCCCCCTTCTTCTCCTTCCTGGCACGAAATAGCTCTGCCTCCCGCCGCCCGTGCGCCTCCGTATCGGCATAGCACGAGCGGAAAATGGCAGCCACATCCCCGTCGTATTCCGGGAAACGTCCGTCAGCCCAGCCGATGGCCTGCTCCAGCGGCAGACCGAATTCATTCATCAGATAGCCCATGCGCATGATGTACTCGTTGTGATGATGCGGGGCATACACCACGCCCTGCTCGTCCAGCTCCCTGCGGATACGAGCCACCACACGCTCCACCCGCCCCCTGCGCGGCTCATCCGCCTTCTTCATGCGGGAAAGGTCGAAGCGGAAAGGTTCCGCCCCGTCGTGGTAATGCACCTGCGCATCATGCGCCAGCCCACTCAATCGCGTGGCATTCTTGCAGGCAGGGTCGAAAGCACACTTCGTCAGCTTCTGGTAATACTCGTTTACCCTGCTGAACACCTGGGCGTACAGCGTCAGACGGTCCTTGTCGGCCGCCTCCCCCTCCAGACAGTAGCGGCACACCACCCTCACCCCTTGTCCGCTGATGGTGGTATAGGCCAGCACGGTATGCGGGTCGGCACACACTTTTTCAAACACCTCCCCCGCCCGTCCTTCGGGCAGATGATCAAAGTCCACCATCGAGAGGCCCGTCCAGCCACTGATATCGGCTCTTCGCTTACCCCCGTCGAAACACACCGCCACGGCAAAGCAAGGGCAGGCAGCCTTTTCCCGACTGGCAGCTGTCTTCTGCCCCTGCGAGCGGTAGTAACGGTATTTTTCGGTGCGGTCGGCCAGCACCTTGTCCTCCCTGATCAGGCGGACTACTTCATCAAGCGTCACCGACACGGGCACCGTGTCGGCATAACCCTTAAAAATACTTAGCATCATTTTGTTCATTTTCTCGTGTTTTATTTTATGATTTATTAAATTTGCAATGCTTTTAGTTTTAATTTACGCATTCTCTTCTTTGGAACGACAAGACGAATGTAACAGAAGTTTGTTAAATTGACAAATGTGTATTGCACGCATGGGTGCAATATTTTAACTAATAATTCACTATAATTTTATTTTTTAAATCAAAAATCTTATGAAACAAGCGAATTTGATTGAATTAGGACAGATGTTGGAAGCGTGGCGTCACCAGGTATTGCCGCATGGCCGTACCCTTACCACGCAGGAACTGTGCCGCTTGGCACCGATGAGCGCACATACGTTTCAAAAAGTTAAAAAGGGCTCCTGACGGATCTGATATTCCTCGGTCGCATCCTTGCCGTGTACCACCGCCTGCTTGCCGCCAATCCGCAGAAGCAGGACGAGCTGCTCCACGATTTCTTCCATTCACTTACCACTGATTTAGAACGAATTAAATCAGAACAACGCACTCGAATTTCTCACACAAAAGACACAGATTGGAAGTAAAAACCATGTCTTCCCTGCTCCGTCGTTTGACGGGTTGACGGGTTGTCACCGGTTTTTCTAACTTTCTATATACAGGTGTGGAACAAGTATGACAGACTTGTTCCACACCCCGCGTATATATAGTTTATAAAAATGCCTGCCAACCCCGACAACCCGTCAAGTTTTCCCTTTTCCTCAACCTTCAGAACCTCCGAAAACGCACTTTCGTTTTAGTCCGAACGCCCTTGCGTTTGAAGTAAAACCTACTTGCGTTTGAGAACAAATGCACTTGCGTTTACCCGTGTACGCACCCGCATTTGTCGAACTATAAAAAAACGCTCCTGAAAGGGCATAAAACCCTGCAAAAGATTGCATAAGTATCAAATAAACGCTAATTTTGTATCGTCTTATACCGATACGTTTCGTTTATCCTTCCTGACTAAAAAGGTCCGGGAGTGGTAACGGCAAAGCATGCCCATTCTATTTTCCGCCTTGACACGCATGTTCCCTAAACCTACCTTTGCGCCGTAACCCTTAAACAACAATGATTATGGCAAAAGAAAAAGTAAACTACCAGGAGGTATATGACCTCTATCAGTTATGCAGTGAGACCAAGGATCTTCGTGAGTTCTGTGCGGATTATGGAGTAAATTACGACAAGTTCATGAACTGGCAGCGTCATCAGCTATGGAGCGAAAAGTTAGGCAAGACAGTTCAGGTTGAGCAACCCAAGGTTGCCAAAGTCCGGATAACCGGCAAGCCTTGCAACAGTCCAACCGTAAAGTTGGAGGTGAAACAACCTGAAGGTGAATCTCCGATTAAGTGGGTAAAACTGCAATTGACATCAGGTGCCACATTGTTCCTGAGAAACACCACAGTTCTTGATTTGAGTCTGTTGCTTAATAAAATGATAGGATGATATGCTTGGACTTAGCGCTAACCTGAACTATTACCTGTTCAACGGTAATGTGGATTTGCGGAAGGAATCTTCCGCCTGTGTGAGAGTATAAGGGAAGAGATGTCACTTGACCCGAGCGATGCATCCAATGTATATATGTTCATGTCCAGGAACCTTGAACATTTTATGGGATCTGTATCTACAGACGGATATACGGTTTACAGGATGTTCGACGGAGAAGACTCAAAGGTGCTTCATATAGGATGCTGGACACACTGCAGGAGGCTGTGGGTCGATGCCTTGCCATCAGACAGAACTGCGATGGATATAATAGACCCTATCGGTGATATGTTCAGAAATGAAGACTTGTTCCGCACAATGAAACTCAGCGGTGAGCAGATTAAGGAAAAAAGACTTAAGCTTACGAGACCTATTCTTGAACGTATCCATCATAAGGTGGTCATGATGATGCAGGATACTAAACTCATGGCAAACGAACTGATGAGAAAGGCTGTGAACTATACGATAAACCAGTGGAAATCCCTGAAAAATATCCTCAAGGACGGTTCTGCGGAAATATCGAACAACCTCTGTGGGCAAAGGATGAAACCTGTAAGGCTGCTGCTCAAGAACTGTATGAACATAGGCAGTGAGGATGCAGCAGGAAACTCGGCATTCATCTTTTCTCTGATAGAAAGCTGCAAGCTTAATGACATAGATCCTCAGGATTACCTGAAGCACTTGTTTGAATGTATTCTTCATGGTAAGGACTGCGACAAAAAAGCCCTTCTGCCATGTTTTTATCAATCGGAATGTTAAAACTAAACTATTTTCTTGCGGACATTTTTATTTTATCGGCTGAAAAACAGCCAATAAAATTGTCATGGCGGAAAATAGAATGGTTACAGATACATACAATACTATTAAGTGTTTTTTAGATGCATGTTAAATGCCATACGTATAAAAACACATAAAATCAAAATTCAATATATGCCTAATACAGATTCAAATAATAAGAGAATAGCTCGAAATACATTATTGCTATATTTTCGTACTTTACTTATCATGGCAATAACATTGTATACTAGTCGTATTATTCTTAATGCTTTGGGTGTAGAAAATTATGGTATCTACAATGTTGTAGGTGGTGTAGTAGCTATGTTTTCTCTGCTTTCAGGCTCATTATCAAATGCTATAAGCCGTTTTATCACATTTGAATTAGGTAAAGGGGATGTTAAAAAATTAAAACTAATATTTTCGACCAGTATCAATATACAAATCAGTTTGTCTATTTTGACAATCCTTTTAGGTGGACTTATCGGAGGATGGTTCTTAAACACTCAAATGAATATACCAGCCAATAGACTTGATGCCGCAAATTGGGTCTTATTTTGTTCTATCCTAATGTTTTGTATCAATTTAATTAGCATACCATACAATGCATGCATAATTGCCCATGAACGAATGAAAGCTTTTGCCTATGTCAGTATATTAGATGCTCTCTTAAGACTACTTATATGTTATTTAATTATCATTTCTCCATTCGATAAATTAATATCGTATTCTATATTATTAGTAATTGTAGCCTTAATTATCAGATTAGTTTATGGAATTTATTGTAATAAACATTTTGAAGAATGTCATTATCACTTCGTTTATGATCGTAGATTATTAAAAGAAATGGGCAGTTTTGCTGGTTGGCAATTCCTAACAAATAGTTGCTGGCTGTTTAATACACAAGGAATAAACATTTTGATAAATCTTTTCTTTGGAGTAACACTGAATGCAGCAAGAGGAATAGCTAATCAAGTTGATGCTGCAATTCAGCAATTCGTTAATAATTTCATGACAGCACTCAACCCGCAAATAACAAAAAATTATGCATCAGGAAATATGGAGGAGATGTTTAAATTAATATGTGCAGGAGCAAAATTTTCTTATTTCCTTTTATTATTGTTTGCAATACCAATATTGTTTGAAACCAATTACATTCTCACTTTATGGCTAAAGAATGTTCCAGATTACACCATAATTTTTTTAAGACTAACAATCATCGGATCATTAATAAACACATTGGGAGGTACAGGTTTAACTGCATGTATGGCCACTGGACAAATCAAGCAATATGCTATTTGGATATCAATTGTGGGCGTACTAGTCTTCCCTTTATCTTGGATTGCTTTTCAAAACGGTTTACCTGTAGAAAGTACATATATCATATATATAATAATTTATATCGCAGTTGAAATTGTAAGATTAAAAATAATGAATAATCTTCTAAAATTTCCACCAAAATTATTTTTTCAAGAAGTTATCCTAAAGATTTGTATTGTATCTCCATGCGCACTTATAATACCCCTTATTTCAGTAAATTTCTTACCTGCATCTTTTGGACGTTTCTGTTTAACAACAGTATTATCTTTAGTTTTTTCTTGTATCTTTATTTACAGATTTGGATTTTCTGTTAATGAACAAAAAACTATCAAAGATAGAGTACTAAAAAAAATAATTAAAAACAGCAAATAACAAAACTATGGTAGATACTTCTTATGATTTACGATTAGCTTTATATTATAAATTCATCAAACTAAATGTATAAAAAACAATATTTCAATAAGCATGAGTATAAAAAAATATATCAAACGAGTCGGACGTTATTTATTAACAGGTTTGCCAGAACAGCATGTCACTGCAAATATAATTAAACTTACACCAAATAATTTATTAAAAGGAAGGAATGCACTCATAACAGGAGGAGCAAGTGGAATAGGCTATGCTATAGCTGATGCATTTCTATCCAGCGGTGCCTCTATTACTATAACAGGACGAGATAAAAAACGTCTAGAAGATAGTTGTTCAAAATTATTATTATCACATCCTAAATGTAAGGAACAAATATCATTTATTATTATGAATAATAAAGATATTTCTTCTTTTAAAAATATATTTGAGCAACATCAACATTTACAAAAAAAATAGACATTTTAGTCAATAATGCTGGAGTTCAAGGTGGATTGATAACAAACACAACCGAAGAAGAATATGATAACATATTAGATACTAACTTAAAAGGTCCCTTTTTCTTATCAAAGTTAGTTGCACAAAACATGAAGAATAATAATATAAAAGGCAATATATTAAACATAGCATCTTCATCCAGCCTCCGACCAGGAAATTCAGCATATAATTTGTCAAAATGGGGTATTCGAAGTTTGACATTAGGCTTAGCAAAATCTTTAATACCTTATGGTATAACTGTTAATGGTATTGCACCTGGACCAACTGCTACACCAATGCTGATAAAAGGAGAGATCAATGATATCACTCATAACAATCTACCACTTGGCCGTTTTGCTATGCCTGAAGAAATAGCAAATATGGCAGTTTTTCTTACAAGCAATTTAGGACAAACGGTCGTTGGGGATATTGTATATATGACTGGAGGTGCAGGTGTTATCACTTTTGATGATTTAAAATATAATTTTTAATGTGAGATTGTGTAGTATATATCATTCTTTAGATTTATGAATTATCTTTCTATAAGTATTTCTAAAAGCAAATTGATGCTTCACTTTTATCATTTATCAAAGTTAAAAATACAATTAAAATAAAAACATTTAATTTCATAGTATGCTCAATGATTGAGTAATATCCATTTCATAACATAAGAAAAGAGATACTATTGGATTGAATCTTAGCTTTTTTAATTAAAAAATTAAATTACATATTATGGAGACTTCATACTCAAGCGAAAAAGGGATTCAAATTTTAATAGCCCTATTAAAAAAGCATGGCATTAGAAAAGTGGTTACCTCACCCGGAGGAACAAATATGTTGATAAATGCAAGCCTAATGTATGATGGCAGTTTTCAAATGTATTCATCAAATGATGAAAGATCAGCAGCATATATAGCCTGTGGTCTCGCAGAAGAATCGGGAGAGGCTGTTATGATAACATGTACAGGCGCAACAGCTTCCAGAAATTACATGCCTGGTCTAACGGAAGCATTCTATAGAAAACTTCCTTTATTGGTCGTTACAGGAACTCAAGATTTAAGGAGAGCGGGTAACTTATTCGACCAACTCATTGATAGAACAGTTCATCCCAATGATACGGTCACTTACAGCACATATATTCCTTTTGTCAAAGACGAAAAAGATGCACAAAATGCAGAACTAAGAATAAACCAAGCAATATCAGCACTATCTTTAAATGGAGGTGGACCAACACATATAAATCTGGAAACATATTACTCTAAGGACTTAAGTATCAAACAACTTCCTGAGGTTAAACTGATTCAAAGAATTGATGTTGAAAACGAATTTCCTCAACTACCCGATGGAAAAATCGCTATTTTTATCGGCTCACATAAGAAATTTACCCTCAAAGAAACAGAGTTAATTGATACGTTCTGTAAAAATCACAATGCTGTTGTATTTTGCGACCATTGTAGCGGATACAAAGGTGAATATAGACAAATAGATGCTTTATTAAACATTCAAGGAGCATCATGCTTAAACAATATTCGTCTTTTACTTCATATCGGAGAAATAACAGGCGATCATTTTAATATGTGTAATCATGCTCAAGAGGTATGGAGAATCAGTAAAGATGGGCAACTCCGTGATCGATATAACAAATTAACGTATTTGTTTCATATGGCAGAGCCAATCTTTTTTAATCATTATAAAAATGAGAAGAAGGCACCCTGTCAAAATTTTCTAAATGAATGTAAAGAAGATTATAAAAGGCTATATGACTCAATACCTGAACTCCCTTTTTCAAACATTTGGATAGCCAAACAAATGCATGATAAATTACCTGAGAATTCTTGTATACATTTTAGTATATTAACATCTCTTCGTTCATGGAACTTTTTTGAAATATCAAAATCAATAAATTCAATGAGTAACGTTGGAGGATTTGGTACAGATGGAGCTTTATCATCTCTTTTAGGAGCTTCCCTATGTAATCCAAACAAACTATATTTTTGCGTTATTGGTGATCTCGCATTTTTCTATGATATGAATGCACTTGGGAATCGCCATTTTGGAAAAAAATGTAAGAATACTTCTTGTAAATAACGGTAAAGGATGTGAATTTACGCATAACTTGAATCTTGGTCATATTTTTTAAGGAAGATGTAAATCCTTATATTGCTGCAGCAGGGCATTTTGGTAATCAATCAAAGTCTCTGGTAAAAGATTATGCTAAGAACCTAGGATTTAAATATTTAACAGCGTCAAACAAGGAAGAATTTCTAACAAATGTAAAGGAATTTCTTTCACCCCAGTTATCATCTTCTTATATTTTTGAAGTTTTTACACATGATTATAATGAAAATGAAGCACTACGTCTCATAATGAGCAAAGGTACAATTAAAGATCTAGGTAAAATTCTGAAAGGAAATGCAGAGAATATTATTGGGACAAAAGTATAAACAAAATTAAAAATTTATTCAAATAAAACAAATCACTGATGCCCGAAGTTTATTTCGGATAACTTTTATTTTAAAAAGGCTTTAATCACAGATATAAGAACATCATGGAAGATAAAAAAAAGGTATGTATTGTAACATGGTATGGAAGTAATAATTATGGCACAAATTTGCAAGCATATGCTTTGTATCATGTACTCAAAGAAAATAATATCAAAGTTGATTTTATTAAGCCATTTAAAGGAAGAAGGGTATTTCATCAATATCCAGGTCAGCCATTTAAACTTTCTAGATGCATAAAAACATTTTTAAATATATGCATGATACGAGAAATACCAGAAATCATCAGACAAAAAAAAAAATCATGAGATTTCTTAAAGAGGAATTAACTTTTATAAATCCTGTAAAAAATAAAAGCAATATTGCTTTATTGAATGAAAAATATGATTACTTTTTAACTGGAAGTGACCAAATTTGGAATCCATTTTTTCTTGATACTTTTTATCTTTTAGATTTTGTTCAAGATGATAAAAAAAGAAAATAGCATATTCATCTTCCATCGCAGTCAATACTATTCCTTTAAAATTACAACCTATATACACTCAATACTTATCTCGTTTTAAAGCAATTTGTTGTAGAGAAAATACAGGTTCATCTCTTTTATCGTCTTTAATACATAAAGAAGTAAAAACTGTTTTAGATCCTGTTTTATTACTTGATAAAGATAAATGGATAAAATTGGGGCAGAAAGCATCATTAAAAAATAAAGTTTTAACCTCTGAAAATTATATCTTTTGCTATTTTATTGGCGATAAGGCATTTGAATGGGATGCTTTAGAAGATATAAAGAAAGCGACTGGAATTCAACGTGTTTTGGTTTTTCTTGTGTCACCCCCAAAACATATTAATAAAAAATACGAATACCTAAGAACTGCTGACATAGCCGACTTTATTTGGTACTTACAACACGCAAGTTATGTAGTTACTGATTCATTCCATAATGTAGCTATGTGTTTAAAGCTCGAAAAAGACTTTGTTGCCTTAATGCGTTGCAAAGAAGATGAAAAATCTGAAAATTCTCGTATGTACGATTTTTTAGCAATATTCAATTTAGCCCATAAAATATATACTTCAAAAGGCAAAGATTATCTCAAACCAATCTTATTCTCAGAAGTGGAAAAATTACTTAATATAAAAATAATAGAGTGTAAAAAAATACTTTTAAATTTAATTATGGAATAAAATGTCTTCCTAGATTATAAATCCCCAATTAAAATACAAACAAAGAAATAATTTATGGAAAATAATAAAGTAAAAATATTAGTAGCAAGTCATAAACCCGACAAAATCTATCAAGACAATATATATACCCCAATTCATGTCGGTCGTGCAATTTCAAAATTTAAAGAGGAAATGAATTGGATGATAGGCGATGATACAGGAGATAACATTAGTATAAAAACCCTAACTACTGTGAATTAACAGCTCAATATTGGGCTTGGAAAAATCTTAAAGATACGGAGTATATCGGTTTATGCCATTATCGTCGCTATTTTGAAACTCAAATTACAAATGAAAACATTGATAAATTATTGGGTCGAAAATATGATGTAATACTACCTCGTCCCATTATAGTTAACCATCCTGTCGGATCACGGCTGATTCAAGCTACATGTATGGAAGATATTTTTATCTTTATATCGGTTCTTAAGAAATTGTATCCAGACTACGTAAGCACCGCTATTCATTATCTGAATGGGAATAAAATTATCGCTTTTAATATGTTCGTAATTCCCAAATATTTATTCGACCAATATGCACAATGGGAGTTCTCTATTTTAAATGAAATGGAGAAATATGTAAAATTATCTGGTTATTCTAGAATGCGATCTTTACGGATATATAGCAGAAGCCATGTTACCAATTTATGCAATATATCATAAATGGCATATACATTATGACAAAATAGTCTCTATGATTGGTGAAAAAAGAAAAAACCAACAAGATAAGAGAGTTTTATAATAAATTTACTTTCTACATTTCAGCACAGAAAGTCGACTTAACATATGATGCAGTCAAAATAGGATTAAAAAATGATGGAATCATTGTTGATTAAATATCGAATATAAATATCAAAAGTCTAAAATTTAAACATACTGTATGCTAAAAAATATAATGACACAATTGAAGAATTGTATACACATCATAGGATTTTGGAAAGGAAGCATGCTTATTTTTTATTTTATACTATATTATATCTTTCGATTCTATCCACCTTTAGCCTTTTTTTTTTCTTATCTCTAAAGCATCAAATTATATTAAATTATCTGCGGGAATTAGATAAAACAAAAATTGTTCCTATCATGAAACCTAAAAAAGAGGTAAGTGCTAAAACAATTTGGATGTTTTGGTGGCAAGGAGAAGCCAATATGCCTGAACTAGTACGAGCATGTATCCACTCTGTAAAACAACACGCTGGCGAATATAATGTACAATTAATTACTAAAGATAATGTTATAGAATATCTTGATATTCCAATTCTCTCTAAAGTTGGAAAATCTATCACTTTTATTCACTTTTCGGATTACATACGTTTATCTCTTTTAAAAATTTATGGAGGTGGATGGATTGACGCCACAATTTTTCTAACTCAAGATATCCCAGTAGATCTAACAACAACAGACTTTTACACAATTAGGCATCCTCGTAAAACATATTTTTGTGTATCAGATTTCCGTTGGGGAGTATCTTTTTTATTTGCAAATAAAGAAAATAAATTAATTTCTCGTGTTCAGGAGCTTTTTACAGCTTTTTTGGGAAAAAAATAATGAGTCATTAGATTATTTTCTAATGGATTACTGTTTTGCTTATATTATAGACACAGATAAAGAATGTAAAAAAATATTAGAAAGTGTACCATATAATAATCCACTTACATATAACGGTATTGCAGACAAACTGTCACAACCTTATAATCTAAATGAATATAAAGAGATAATTAAAGCAACATGGGTACACAAATTATCTTATAAACTTCCTTTTAAATCTAATGAAAAAGAACTGACATATTATGATTTTATCATCAATACATACAACAACATTTGATTAATATTTATTAATAATGGAAAGAATTTCTTGTATTATTGCAACTTATAATTGCGACTCGACTCTTCGTCGTGCAATAGATAGTGTACTTGCCCAACAAGGCGTTGAAATCGAATGCATTTGTGTAGACGGACTTTCAAAAGATGATACCATAAAAATACTTCAAAGTTACGACAATCGTATTCGTTATGTTTCAGAAAAAGATAAAGGCATTTTCGATGCGTTAAACAAGGGAGTTCAAATGGCTCGTTATGAATGGATTTATATTCTTGGTGCAGATGACGAAATATATAACAAGACGGCATTGAGAGATCTTTTATCAGGTAATGATATTACCAATAAAGCAGTTGTATATGGCAATGTAGTTGTACGTTATCCTAATGGACAGCTAATACAAAATCATTCCAAACATTACAAAAACATTCGTAGATATATGTTTGGTTGCCACCAAGGAATCGTTATGAAACGTAGTTGCATACTAAACCTTAACGGTTTTAATCTAAAATATAAATTATGTGCTGATTTCGATTTAATTCAAAGAGCCTATTTACAAGGATATACATTTAAACAAACACAAGTAAATGTAGCCTATTACTTTTCATCTGGAGCTTCAAGTACCTTAACCTATCATGAAAATCTTGATTTATATCGCATTCTTAAAAACAACCACTCCGTTCCCCTTCCATATATAACATTCCTTATTTTTTATCTCCGAAGTATATTAAGATCAAGAGTATATAATATTATTAGCTTCTTTAAGAAATAAACTCTAATATAATCCATATTAAGGGGGTGACTTATATATACAAAACATATAAAATTATTATAATAAAAACAATCGAACATGTTATAAAGCAAACCAAAAGAAGTATCTATATACACTAAAGAAATAGTTTATATTATTTTGCTCTGCTACTTCAGAATTTTTATTGGCAAAATAAATTTCTAAGAAAATCCCATTATTATCACAATTATAGTACAGTATGACTATAGAATCTACAAATTCTGAAAACTGAATTTTACTAAAATATAAAATTAATTCAGAAGGACTATATTTATAGATTCATACTGATAAATTATTTTAATATACAATGACTTCATGCAACATAAATAATATGGAGAATACTATACATAACAAAAATAGAATATATTCATACTCTATAAGAGACTATACTTTGATGCTTCTTTTGCTATTTTCCTCCAATTCTATAATATACTTTCAATACCTCTCTCCAGCTGTAACATATATTATATTTTTCATTATTTGCGTATTTAATGCTATTATTGCATACAAACAAAAAAATAAAGCACTTTAAATCATTTCCTATTTTATTCGCTATTCTTATTTTTATTAATATTACAGTTATTAATCCAGATACTACAAACAGGAATGGAATAGGTACTTTAATAATGGCACTAGCATCCTTCATTTTTTTTTCAACTATTTGATTATTATAGATTTAGATTTTTATATCTAAAAGTTGTAGCAATAATTACACTATTTAGTATTCCGGTTTATATTCTTTATGAGATAGGTATTTTACCAACAATGATATTAACTGACTCTTCAGGTAGTTTTCATACTATGTTTTTAATATATCATTTAGGGTCACCTTATTCTTTTGGTAGAATGGCTGGTATTTGGCATGAACCAGGAGCATGCATGATATTTTTAAATATTGCATTATTATTATATTTACCAGAAATAATTCAACGTAACCTAAAGTCACAAGAAATTCGTTATCTTATAATAATTGTCATTGGAATACTTTTTACACAATCAACAACAGCTTACTTATGTCTCATATTGATTCTTGTTTATTGTGCATTGAACAATAAACGTTTTTCTCTAGGGAAAAAAAAATTATAATGCTATTCTTTTGTAGCATAGTAATATCACTATTATATAAATCTGATATTATTCAGGAAAAAATGAATCAAGATGTAGAAGATAACACTTCAAAAAAGGAATTAGAATGCGAGATAATATATCATGTTTAATAATGGCATATGAACATCCTTTTACTGGTGTTGGATTTGGAACAAAAAAATTTGAAAAATTATCAACTCAACTAGATAATAAAACATCAAGTAATGGAATACTATATGTTGCAGCTTGCATAGGATTATATTTTATAATATTATATCCATATTGTGCATATCATGAAATACGACATAGAAAAATACCACGAACCACAGCATTATTCATTGTACTTGTCTTTTTAATTTTAGAAAGCAACGAGAGTTATGTTGAATTTCCTGTTTCATACATTTTTCTAGCTAAGTTTAAATCTTATAATTTTATTAATTAAAAGCCGGATAACAAATCTAGTAAACTAAAAAACGAATCCAATTTTTAAACTTATTAAGATAAAAATATCAGAAAGCATCTCCCACTTACGTGCATAGCACATCAAAATTGGACGTTAACGTATAAATTCAAGTAGTATTTACACAAAACTGAAAAAACTTAAAATGGTAAACACAATTGTTATCATCAATGATTTTGGGTTAATCAATGGAGGCGTAGGGAAAATAGCCATCTCATCATCTAGAAGTTTAGCTGAAAAAGGTTATCATATTGTTTATTTTTGTGCAGTTAACCCAATTGACAATTTATTAATTCATCCAAATATAAAAATAATCTGTACTGGACAATATGATATTTTAAATGACCCCAAAAGATTAAGAGCAGCTTTTCAAGGACTATGGAATATAAAAGCAAGAAAAGAGTTTAAAAAAATTCTGAATAATTTATCTCCAGAAACAACCATCATACACTATCATGGCTGGATAAAAGCTCTTTTCACCTTCTATCTTTAGCATCAAGAAGCTTCAGAATTTTAAGATATATATAACCCTTCATGACTTTTTTTTACATATTGTCCCAATGGAGGTTTATATATTTACCCCTCCAATAAAATATGTAAATTTAAACCAATGAGTATCCAATGTATCATGTGTAATTGTGACTCAAGAAGTTACATGCAGAAAATTTGGAGAACAATCAGGCAATCAATACAAAGTCATTTACTAAAAAAACTTTCACACATAACATATATATCAATTTCTGACTTAACACAAAAACTATTCTTAGCCAACTTTCCTTTTAAATATAAGGAATTAATACGAATTAATAATCCCATTGATCAACCTTTAATAACAAACACTGACAATTCCCCAAAAGACTTATATTTATTCATGGCTCGTCTTTCATCAGAAAAAAGGAATTAACTTATTCTGCCAAAGTATAAGAGAAAGTAATGTAAAAAAGGATGTGTGATTGGTGATGGTTACCTTTTAGAGGAATTTAAAAATAAATACCCTGAAATTATATTTACCGGATGGCTAAACAATGAAGAAAAAAAATTCCTTATCTCAAGAGAACCAAGTTTTTTGTATTCCCCTCTATTTGGTATGAAACATTTGGACTAGTAGTAGCAGAAATGCTATCAAATGGGATTCCTTGTATTACAAGTGATACATGTGCGGCAAAAGAGCTTATAAAAGAAAATAAAACAGGATTTATCTTTAAAAATGGTTCAATCAATTCACTAAAAGATATAATTAAAAAAGCAGAGAATACCGATTATAAATCAATAAGTTCTTGCATACAAGATTCTTTTAGCATAGAAGAATATAGTATGGATAATCACATAAAAAAATTAATTTCGACTTATAATCAAAACTAATTCTAATGCAAAGATTCAGTAATAAATATCTTGCTTAAAATTGCTGCAATTACATTACATGAAATTCAAATACAAAAGAAGCTTTACAAAAAGTCTAAGTCGAAAATATGCTTGATATATAAGTTATTAACCATATAAAACAGCAAAATAATTTTTCCTGAAAAAAGTCTCTACATTATGAATAAAATAACAATTTTACATATAGCACAATGTGCTGGAGGTGTTGATATATATCTACGTATGCTGATGAAAAACATGGATAAAAATATATTTAGACATACTTTAATTTGCTCCTATAATTACTCTGCACAGAATTATTCAGATATTACAGACTTATTCATACAAATTGATATGTGTAATCCTCTCTCCTTTTTAAAGGATTTTAGGGCAATAAAAAAAGTCAGGAAACTCATTAAAGAAATTAGCCCTGATATTATCTATTGCCATAGTAGCAAAGCTGGAGGTATTGGACGTTTAGCAGCACTAGGATTAAATATTCCAATTATTTACAACCCACACGGTTGGGCATTTTCCATAGTAGGCTCACATCTTAAAAGTACAATATACCTAGCTATAGAAAAACTTCTAGCACATTTTACAACCCAAATTATAGCCATATCGAATTATGAAAAACTAATTGCAATACAACACCATATTGTGAAGCTTAACAAAATACAAACAATTTTTAATGGCATAGATTTAAAAGGCATTCAAACTCAATTAACCAATTTTAATATAACAAAAGAACAACTAAAAATTCCAAGTAATGCCTATATAATTGGCATGGTAGGCAGAATAAGCAAACAAAAAGCTCCCGATACATTTGTAAAAATGGCTTCAGAAATAAAAAAAGAAATTCCTGAAGCATGGTTTATTATAGTAGGTGACGGTGATCAAAGAAAAGATATAGAAAATATGATAAAAGATAGAGGATTAATTAACTGCTTTACTATTACAGGATGGACTTCCTACCCTCTTTCCTATGCTAGTCTTTTTAATCAAGCTGTGTTACTATCACGCTGGGAAGGATTTGGATTAGCTCTAACAGAATATATGGCACTACGCAAGCCAATTGTAGCAACTAATGTAGATGCTATTCCTGATCAAATAACCAATTACACAAATGGAATACTGGTAAATATAGATGATTATAAACAAGCCGCAATAGCCGTATGCAAGATTTACCAAGATAAACAATTAAGAAACAGTATAATTAATAATGGGGAATTACGTGTTAAAGCTTTTTATGACATGAGAAGAACTGCAATAGAACATGAGCAAATGATTCTCAAATTATGCAATAGAGAAAAGAGTAATATTTGAAAAAAGTTTTTATATTATATGGAAAACATGCCATCTAATCTAGATATCTATGAATAAACTGACTCAAAGCATGAAATAGATCACAAAAAAATTCAATAAACATTTACAGTTAAAACATTATATGAATACTTACGATTATCTCATAGTAGGCGCAGGACTCTTTGGTTCAGTCTTTGCCTACAAAGCTAAACAACAAGGCAAGAGGTGCCTGGTAATTGACCGCCGTCCTCACTTAGGAGGAAACATCTATTGCGAGAAAATGGAAGGTATCAATGTGCATAAATATGGGGCGCATATTTTCCATACTTCCAACAAAGCGGTATGGGAGTTTGTGAACTCCATTGTGGAGTTCAACCGTTATACGAATTCACCCATAGCAAACTACAAAGGCAAATTGTATAATCTGCCTTTCAATATGAACACGTTTTATCAGATGTGGGGAGTGACTACTCCTGCTGAAGCCACTGCTAAAATTGAAGAACAAAAAGCTGAAGCTGTTGCACGCATGAAAGAACAAGGAGTGACAAGCCCCCGTAATTTAGAAGAACAGGCACAGCTGCTTATCGGAAAAGATATTTACGAAGCCTTAATAAAAGGCTATACTGAAAAACAATGGGGACGTAAATGTACAGAATTACCAGCTTTTATCATCAAGCGTCTGCCTGTACGTCTGGTCTTTGATAACAATTATTTCAACGACAAGTATCAGGGTATTCCTATTGGTGGATATAATGTTTTGATAGAGCGTCTGTTAGAAGGAGTAGAAACTCGCCTGAATTGTGATTTCTTTGCCAACCGTGAAGAGCTTTCGGCACTGGCTGACAAGATTGTGTTTACAGGAGCCATTGACGAATTTTACAATTATCAGTTTGGCAAATTAGAATATCGTACCGTAAACTTTGAAACTGAAGTATTGGACATGCCTAACTATCAAGGTAATGCAGTAGTGAATTATACTGAGAAAGAAGTGCCCTACACACGTGTCATCGAGCACAAACATTTTGAAATGTTTGGTGCAGAAGTAGATGCTTGCTCAAAAACGGTTATATCAAAAGAATACAGCTCGGAATGGAAAGAAGGTAGTGAACCCTACTATCCAGTAAACGATGAAAAAAACAATTCTCTATACCTAAAATATAAAGAATTAGCAGACAAGGAAACTAATGTAATATTTGGTGGGCGACTAGCAGAATATAAATATTACGATATGCACCATATAGTTGAGAAAGCGTTGAATTATTTCAACAACTAAGAATCTTACATAAACAATGTACTTTCTTTATCATTCATGCCTACAAACGCAACATACTGATTATCGGATTTATTGGCAGCCATGTTGTACCTGTTCGTGAATAAGTATCCGGAGTACCGTATCATCAACCTGGACAAGCTGACGTATGCGGGGAACCTGGCGAACCTGAAGGACATTGAGAACCAGCCGAACTATGTGTTCATTAAAGCGGACATCTGCGACTACGAGAAGATGCAGGAGCTGATGGAACTGTATCACGTGGACGGCATCATTCACCTGGCGGCGGAGAGTCATGTAGACCGCAGCATCAAGGATCCGTTTACTTTTGCACGGACAAATGTGATGGGAACGCTTTCGCTGTTGCAGGCTGCCAAGGTATACTGGGAAGGGCTGCCGGAGAAGTATGAGGGCAAGCGTTTCTATCACATCTCTACCGACGAGGTGTACGGGGCACTGGAGATGACGCATCCGGAAGGAATCGAACCGCCGTTTACCACTACAGCTTCTTCAGCAGAACATCATCTGGCGTACGGAAAGGATTTCTTCTATGAGGATACGAAGTATAATCCGCACAGCCCCTACTCTGCCAGCAAGGCCAGCAGTGACCACTTTGTGCGGGCGTTTCACGACACATACGGCATGCCGACCATTGTAACCAACTGTTCCAACAACTACGGTCCTTACCAGTTCCCGGAAAAGCTGATTCCGCTGTTCATCAACAACATCCGTCACCGCAAACCGCTGCCGGTATATGGCAAGGGGGAAAACGTGCGCGACTGGCTGTATGTGGAGGACCATGCGCGGGCCATCGACGTGATTTTCCACAACGGCAAGATTGCGGAGACATACAACATCGGCGGTTTCAATGAATGGAAGAACATTGATATCATCAAGGTTGTAATTAAGACGGTGGACCGTCTGCTGGGACGCAAGGAGGGAGAAGACATGGATCTGATTACCTACGTGACTGACCGTCTGGGCCACGACATGCGTTATGCCATCGACTCTACGAAGCTGCAGAAGGAACTGGGCTGGGAACCGAGCCTGCAGTTTGAGGAAGGCATTGAGAAGACCGTGCGCTGGTATCTGGACAACCAGGAATGGATGGACAACGTGACCAGCGGGGACTACCAGAAGTATTATGACTCGATGTACAAGGGACGGTAAAAAATTGCCAGTTGAAAATTCTGTAGTAAGTGCAGGTTATACAAGTTTTTCTACTATATCAACTGTTTGTCCAATTCAAAAGTATTTTATAGCTTTGTAGTGAATATCTAAGAATGCATGAATTCTGACAAAGAAAAAATTATAATACACGAGTAGAATGTTTAATGAAAAAACGATAGAACAAGTTTGGGAACTTGCACGTACGGTAGAAGGATTCAATCCAGACATAGTACGAAAAGATGCCTGCGGAGCATGGATTATGAAGAACCAATACGGCAACAGGGATTCTATCTATGGCTGGGAAATTGACCATGTCTACCCTCTCTCAATGGGGGGGACAGACGATATAACCAATCTACGTGCCATGCAATGGGACAATAACCTGTCAAAAGGTGATGACTACCCAGTCTACAAATCTAAGGTTCAAGCTGAAGGAAATAAGAACATCTATGTAGAAGTACAATATACTGTAAATGACAGCCTTCAGGAAAAATTGAAACAATTATATAATTAATAGAATCTTTTACGATTTACAATAATCATGCAGTTCAAATACATCCGTATAAAGAATCTTTTTGGCCTTTACAACTATAATATTGAATTTTTCCATAAAGAAGAGGATAAACTGACAATTCTTACTGGTCCTAACGGATATGGGAAAACAACTGTATTGACAATATTGGACAATCTGTCGCCTGAATCGTTATATTATTTCTATCTACTGAAATATGAAACTATTGAAATAGGACTGAGTGACGAGACTTATCTGCTTATTGACCAGTGCTTCTCCCAGAAAAAAGACGAGGAAAAAGATAAGACAAGCGACACAAAGCAGGCATCAGTAAAGGAGGTAAGATTTAGCTGGAAGAATAAAGACAACGCGCTGTTGTGTTATTTCCTGTATAATGATAATGTCATACGGAAAGCTAAAAGAAGTGCTGGATTCTATCACAGATTTCTGATTGGAAGTTTAGAAGAAAGCACAAACAATACAGATAACGAGCTTCTGAAAAACAAACGGTTCAACGAATATATAGCTCATGACATAGGGCAGGATATTTTCCTAATGCAACTTGAGAGTTTGCGAACAAAATTCATCCACGCCAACCGTATCTACAATGAAGCAAACGAAGAAAATGATGTCCTCCCAATTCAAAGAATACGACAGACTTTACAGAAGGAGCTGAGCATAGCTTATCAAAATTACTTGCAACAGTCACAACGAATTGACAGTCAGTTTATCAAAAGAGTTATTTCAAAAGAAAAAACGACCATCTCAGAGCAAGAGTACAACCGGCTGGCTGAGAAGGTGATACAAAAACGCGATGAGCTGTTTTATTTCAGACTGACCGACAACATCTCCATTCCCCCGTATGATAAGGATGACAGTTTTATCTTATATAATTACATCAAAGGCCTGGGAGAGAAATATGCCAATTATGGAAACTGGACAGAGAAGCTGAATTTGTTCAACAAGCTCCTTAAAAACAAAAAAATTTGCCCAAAAAAGTATTACATTTTCTCCACAACATGGATTCCAAATTATTTCAGCCAACGGAGATATTCTGAATGAGAGTCTTTTATCAAGCGGAGAACAGAATGAAATTATCTTGCTCTTTCGGCTTATATTCGAGGTTTCGGACAACTCTGTACTCCTGATTGACGAACCGGAGAACTCATTACATGTAGTCTGGCAGCAGAAATTTCTTGACGACATTCAGGAAATCGCAAAAACAAAGAATCTGCAAGTGATTATCTCTACTCACTCTATCAGTATAGTGGCAAGAGGACAGGATAATGCAATCGATTTATATTATCTTCAACAAAAATAATTATGAGGGAAAATACAGTCTTAGAAGCGACCACATTGCAAGACAAAAAAACGGAGATAATAGAGATGGGATACCATGAAGATAGCGAAGGGAAAGTTTTTATTCTCATAGAAGGAACCGATGATGAAAAAATATACCGACATTTTTTGAATGAACAGAAAGTTATATTTTATGTAACAAAGAGTTGCTTGTATGTGGTGGAACTTTTAAGAATCTTAAAAACTAATCCTTACCTTAAAAATAAGGTAATTGGGATTAAAGATGCAGACTTTGATCATATTCTACATAGAAGTTATCCGGATCTGGAAAACTTATTCCTTACCGATTATCATGATATTGAAATGACCCTCCTTTCTGTTTCAGAAGAATTTGAAAATTCTTTACAAGCTGAATGTAGTCTACAGACCACCACCCCACTTGTAGAGAAGGTGGCAAAAGATCTCAAAAGTCTCTCCTATTTAAGGCTGTACAATGAAGTGACGGTTGCAAATAAAGAACAGGAGGGAATAAAACTGGACGGAATAAATTTTAATGACATCACTTATTCTGCTTTATATGACGGAGAAAATGCAATAACATGGGAACAATGCCTCGGACATGTGAAATCGACATGCAATAACAGCAGACTCGAACACTACCCTACCACTGAAATGATCAAGCTTTTTGCAAACAGCTACATTAACCCTGATTTAAAACAATTGACCAGAGGGCATGATTTGGTCTTTGCCTTGCAAGTACGCCTACAAAAACTTAACAGAAAAAATTCATTGGGATACAAAGATTTATGTTTAATCTTAAGAAATACATGCCCAAAAGAAAAATTTGAAGAAACTAATTTGTACCATCAGCTAAATGAATGGATGAACCAGCAAGGTCGCTATTTATGGCATAACAAAGTAGCATAAATGTACAAAAGGAGCCATACAAAGTAACGCTATTAAATTGAAAATAAAATGGCAGATAATGTAACAGCACAAGGCGCAAATACACAGGAATGGCCGTTGCCAAGTTTTTATTTCAAAGTTTCTATCTCGAACGTAGGCGATATTTCCTGCAGTGAAGTATCGGGATTGGAAACGGAATATGAAGAGATAACCTACCGCGCAGGGGATAGTCCGGTATTTACCAAGCTGAAAATGCCGGGACTGAGAAAATCGGGCGACCTGACAATCAAGAAAGGTATCTTCAAGGACTACAAGGCTCTTTGGGACTGGATGAACAAGGTGAAGCTAAACACGATCCAACGCGAGGTGGTAACGGTCAGCCTGCTGGACGAGTCGGGTAACCCGGTGAAGACCTGGGAGGCTGTGAACGCATGGCCCAAGAAGCTCACAGTGGAAGGTTTCAAAGCAGACGGCAACACCACGGCCTTCGAGACATTGGTCATTGCACATGAGGGGGTGAGTGCAAAATAAATATTCTATTATCATAAATGACAGGCTGGGTGCTGTAAAAGGTAAAAGCGAAGAGATACCGCCCGCTTTTACCTTTTCTTATTTTTGCTCAGCACGGTTTTCTGTGAATTATTTGTTCTCTTTACAGGAAGAGCTATAATAATAAAATTTGCCCGAAAGGGTTTCAAGAATTGTAGATGAATACAACAAAATGCTGGATTTTTCAAGAGATGCATTGCTAAACAACTGGAAAATTTCAGATTGGCCAAAACTCCAAATGTATATCTGAGCGACTAACTTCAACAAACAGACAAAATCTTTTATTTTTATGGAACTCTTTTTCTACTCAGATTTGTATTTTTCGCAAATTATTTATTTCCTTTGTGGAAATAAATGAAAAAAACAAATATGAATAGAATTATTTTATTGTCATTTTTATGGCTCATATGTTTTACAAACAATGCAATACATGCAGAAAATAGTTTCAAAACATACTTTGGTAAAGTCTATAGTATCGGCGATACGATTACAATAGGTAGAAATAATGGATATATATATGAGTTTGATAATAGCCAAACAAGAACCATTAAACAAGACCTTTCAGGTAAAAAGCTGACTATATCCCAGTTTTATAACATAAAAAAGTTAAATACACTACAACGAATGCTCTTACCCTTCGACATGAACAGCAACGGCGTTATCATCGCCAAAGGAAATGGAAAATCTTATCTGATAGATCTTGACAATGCCATATTCAATGGAAGCATCATGTTATCATATAAGAAATCATACTTTGATGGAGCTACTGATCTAACGTCTGATATATTATTCGCATATAGAATTAAAATATATAATATTAAAATTACAGACAACATCGTAGAGCAATATCTGAAACTCTGCATAACACCGAAAGAATATGGAAGAATCCAATCTGACCCTTTCATAATGTCTGACATTAGAAAAAAATATAGGGCCAAACTGAACGAGGCGATAAGTCAAATTGATTTCAATAAAGTCTTCAGATTAAAATGTATCACAAATGTCAAGCAATACGACATGGACAAAAATGCATTTCCTATATGGAAAATGGAATTTACAGACAGAGATTTTAATAAAAACAGACAGTTAAATGATATAGGATATTGTACATTTGGAGAGGCAGCATTCACTTTTAAAAATTCAAAAGAGTTTACTAATTTATATTGCCCGCCAGAAAAGGCTAAATTCTTGTATTCTTTGGCCAGATATAAAAGCTATACATTAAACGATAAAACAGACCTTGTCAGTTATGTATACATAAGAATTCAAAACAAAAGAATTGATACGTACCAAATCCCCGGATATAAAAAGCCTATTGACCGTTCGGACGATAAATTAAAGGATTTCTGCATCGACATGAATATAATTAAAGTGGATGGATATTATGTGAAACTAAATCGAAAAGACAAAGAAGAAATATCAGACTTCTATGTAGGGTCTATCACTTCCAATACAACCTTACACTAAAAGTTGCTTTCTTTTCAACAAGGGTTACCTGATGAACGTAAAGTGGTATTGGAAGGCTTAGATGGCTATATTATGGCTGAAAAGAATGGCCAACTATTAGTCTGTCGTCTAACTGAAGAACAACGTATCAAAGAATTTTCGCAAGCATAAAATTAAAAAATTATTTACTAATATCGTAACCTCATATTTATGCAACATTACGATTATCTCATAGTAGGTGCAGGGCTTTTCGGTGCTGTATTCGCCTACAAAGCAAAGCAACAAGGCAAAAAATGCCTGGTGATTGACCGCCGTCCTCATCTGGGAGGAAATATCTATTGTGAAAAGATGGAAGGGATCAATGTGCATAAATATGGTGCCCATATCTTCCATACTTCAAACAAGACGGTATGGGATTTTGTAAACTCAATTGTAGAGTTCAACCGTTATACGAATTCACCCGTAGCAAACTACAAAGGTAAGTTATACAACCTACCTTTTAATATGAACACGTTCTATCAGATGTGGGGAGTAACTACTCCTGCTGAAGCCACTGCTAAAATTGAAGAACAAAAGGCTGAAGCTGTGGCACGCATGAAGGAACAAGGAGTGACTGAACCACGCAACCTGGAGGAACAGGCACAGCTGCTTATAGGAAAGGATATTTACGAAGCATTGATAAAGGGATATACCGAAAAACAGTGGGGACGTAAATGTACGGAACTACCTGCCTTTATCATCAAGCGTCTGCCTGTACGTCTGGTATTTGATAACAATTACTTCAACGATAAATATCAGGGTATTCCTATCGGTGGATATAATGTACTGATTGAGCGTCTGCTGGAAGGTGTGGAAATTCGCCTGAACTGCGATTTCTTTGCGAACCGTGAAGAGTTTTCTGCTATGGCCGACAAAATTGTGTTTACGGGAGCTATCGATGAATTTTATAATTACCAGTTTGGTAAGTTAGAGTATCGTACGGTAAATTTTGAAACAGAAGTGCTGGATATGCCTAACTACCAAGGCAATGCGGTGGTAAACTATACAGAAAAGGAAGTGCCCTACACACGTGTGATTGAACACAAGCATTTCGAAATGTTCGGAGCGGATATAGAAGCTTGCCCTAAAACGGTGATTTCGAAAGAATATAGTTCAGAATGGACTGAAGGCAGTGAGCCGTATTATCCGGTGAACGATGAAAAGAACAATTCGTTGTATCTGAAATACAAGGAACTGGCAGATAAGGAAACGAACGTAATATTTGGTGGTCGCCTGGCTGAATATAAGTATTATGACATGCACCATATCGTAGAAAAGGCACTGAATTATTTCAAATAAAAAATAGAATTCATAGATTTGTAATCTCCTGCTTGTTTTTTCATTTCTGCCATTATCTCTTTTTGTCATATCTGTGGTTACGAAGGATGGACATACTCAATTTACAAGTGCCTTTATATATTTGGAAAATTTTATTCTTCTCTCAGCACGTTTTTCTGCAAATTATTCATTTTCTTTGTAGAAAGAATGACTGAAAACTGATTGCCGTATGGAAAATTATATTCGTTTTGACTGGGCCATGAAGCGTCTGCTGCGTAACAAGGCTAACTACGCGGTGCTGGAAGGACTGCTCACTACCCTGCTCGAAGAAAAGGTGACCATTCACAAACTGCTGGAAAGTGAAAGCAACCAAGAGGATGAGTTTGACAAGTACAACCGCGTGGACATGCTGGCTGAAAACTCGAAGGGTGAACTGGTGCTCATCGAGGTGCAGAACAACAATGAGTATGCGTATTTCCAGCGCATGCTGTTCGGTGCGTCCAAGCTGGTGACGGAATACATCAACCGGGGTGAGGGATATGAGAAGGTGCGCAAGGTGTACAGCGTGAACATCGTGTATTTCTCGCTAGGCCACGGGAAGGATTTTGTGTATCACGGAAAGACGGAATTCGTGGGAATCCATAATGGGGATGTACTGGAACTGAGCCCGTTTCAAAAACAGACTTTCAAGGTGGACAAGGTGAGCCAACTCTATCCGGAGTATTATATCCTGAAGGTGAACGACTTTAACCGGGTGGCCAAAACGCCGCTGGAGGAGTGGATTTACTACCTGAACACGGGAAATGTGCCCGAGAATGCAACTGCTCCGGGACTGGACACGGTGAAGGAGCAACTGAAACTGGACCGCATGAACCGGGAGGAACTGAGGGCGTATTACAAGCATCTGGACAATATCGTAATTCTGCGTGACAACATCATGACGGAACGTGCGGAAGGTCGTGCGGAAGGTCGTGCGGAAGGTCGTGCGGAAGGTCGTGCGGAAGAAAAAACCGCTATTGCCCGTAACCTGAAAGCACTAGGACTGACTACCGCGCAAATTGCACAGGCTACCGGCCTGACAGAGGATGAAATCAGAAGAATAGAACAAACTATATGAAAAAACTGTTGTCGCTGCCACCGAATCTGGTGGAGTGTTTTCACGATATTATGCACGCAGACCACAAGGAGTGGTTCTGCACATCGGACCCGGTGGGAAAGAAACTAGGTTCGGGAGGTGGTACGGCCTGGCTGCTGAATGCTTGCCGGGAGGAAGAGGATAAAAATGCCGCACTGGGCGACTGGCTGGCACGGGAGAAGCGTATCCTGCTGCATGCGGGGGGGCAGAGCCGCCGTTTGCCGGGCTATGCGCCGTCGGGCAAGGTGCTGACGCCGATTCCGGTGTTCCGCTGGGCACGGGGACAGAAGCTTACACAGGACTTGCTCTCGCTGCAGCTGCCGCTGTATGAGGAAATCATGGAGCGGGCGCCGGAGGGACTGCGCACCCTGATTGCGAGCGGCGACGTGTACATCCGGGCTACCCAGCCGCTGCAGGAGATTCCGGATGTGGACGTGGTGTGCTACGGATTGTGGGTGGACCCGGAACTGGCGAAGAACCACGGGGTGTTCGTGTCGTCGCGGAAGGAACCGGAGAAGCTGGACTTCATGCTGCAGAAGCCGAGCGTGGAGGAAATGGCGGGGCTGATGCAGGATTACCTGTTCCTGATGGACATCGGCATCTGGCTGCTGAGCGACCGTGCCATCGAGCTGATGGTGAAACGCTCGACCGACCAGGACGGGGGCGTGAAGTTCTACGACATGTATTCGGAGTTCGGGCTGGCACTGGGGGCGCACCCGCGCATCGTGGATGAGGAGCTGAACAGCTTGAAGGTGGCCATCCTGCCCCTACCGGGCGGTGAGTTCCACCACTACGGTACGAGCCGGGAGATGATTTCGTCGACACTGGCGGTGCAGAACTGCGTGACGGACCAGCGGGCGATTATGCACCACAAGGTGAAACCGCATCCGGCGGTGTTCGTGCAGAATGCGGAGATGGAGTTCCCGCTGACGGCCGACAACGCGGAGGTGTGGGTGGAAAACAGCCACGTGGGCAGGAGCTGGAAGCTGCACAGCCGGAACATCATCACGGGGGTGCCGCGCAACGACTGGGCGCTGAACGTGCCCGAAGGGGTGTGTATCGACGTGGTGCCGATGGGCGAACGGGAGTTTGCCGCGCGTCCGTACGGTTTTAACGATAAATTCAAGGGAAGCCTGAAGGAGGCTTCGACTACATACCTGGGCCGTCCGGTAACGGAATGGCTGGCGGAAAGAGGTCTGACAGCGGACGAAATCCGGGGCTGTGAGGACTTGCAAGGGGCAGCGATTTTTCCGGTAACGGACTCGATAGAGGACTTGGGCACGGTGTTGCAATGGATGACGGACGGCGGACAGGGTGAAGCCGGACGAACTATCTGGCTGAAGGCGCGCAAGGTATCGGCCGACGAGATTTCGGCGTATGCCAACCTGCGACGGCTGTTCGCCCAGCGGGAGGTGTTCCGCAAGGAGAACTGGAGCCTGCTGGCCAGGAACCAGGAACGGAGCGTGTTCTATCAGATAGACTTGCAGGAGGCTGCCGGGGCATATGCCAAAGGGGGTATCGCCTTGCCGGAGGAACTGCCGGAGGGGTCTCCCCTGCTGAAGCGTATCAGCGACGCGATGTTCCGTGCGAAGGTGTGCGAACTGGAGGGCAAACCGGAGGCGAAGGAACTGGAGGCACGGGCGTTCGGCCTGATGCGAGAGGGACTGACCGGCACGATGGATTACCGTCAGCAGCCGAAGCTGTCGGTGTATGCCGACCAGATTGTGTGGGGACGCAGCCCGGTGCGCATTGACATTGCGGGGGGATGGACGGATACCCCACCCTACAGCCTGATGGAGGGCGGAAATGTGGTGAACCTGGCCATTGAACTGAACGGACAGCCGCCGCTGCAGGTGTATGTGAAGCCGTCGAAGGAGTACCGCATTACGCTGCGCTCGATTGACCTGGGAGCCATGGAGGTGGTTTCCACCTACGAGGAGTTGCAGGATTACCGCAAGGTGGGTTCGCCGTTCTCCATTCCGAAAGCGGCACTAGTGCTGGCGGGGTTCCATCCGGAATTCTCCACAGAACGGTTTGCTTCGCTGGAAGCACAGCTGAAGGCGTTCGGCACGGGTATCGAAGTGACGTTGCTGTCGGCCATTCCGGCAGGTTCGGGACTGGGTACCAGCTCTATCTTAGCGGCTACGGTATTAGGGGCGCTGAATGATTTCTGCGGCCTGAACTGGGACAAGCAGGGCATCGGCAGCCGTACGCTGGTGCTCGAACAGTTGCTCACCACGGGCGGCGGCTGGCAGGATCAGTACGGAGGTGTGCTGCACGGGGTGAAGCTGCTGCAGACACAGCCGGGGTGGCACCAGGAGCCGAAGGTGCGCTGGCTGCCGGACTACCTGTTCACGAGCGACGAGTACCGCAAGTGTCACCTGCTCTACTACACGGGCATCACGCGCACGGCCAAGAGCATCCTGGCGGAGATTGTGAAGGGGATGTTCCTGAACTCAAACCGTCACCTGCACTTGCTGGAGCAGATGAAGGGCCATGCCATGGACATGTACGACGCCATCCTGCGGAATGACTTTGAGGAGACGGGACGACTGATACGGAAGACGTGGATGCAGAACCAGCGGCTGGATGAGGGTACGAACCCGCCGGCCGTGCAGGCGCTGACGGAACGGATTGACGACCTCTGCCTGGGATACAAGTTGCCGGGTGCCGGTGGGGGCGGTTACTTGTACATGGTGGCCAAAGATTCGGATGCGGCCGTGCGTATCCGCCAGATTCTGACGGAGCACCGGGCGAACGACCGGGCACGCTTCGTGGAGATGCACTTGTCGAACAAGGGACTGGAAATCAGTAGAAGCTGACGGAACTGGCTGCTGCCACAAGAAACTGAATATTGAATATATAACATTATTAAATAGAGCTGAAATCATGAAACAATTAAATATCGCCGTAGCCGGAACAGGGTACGTGGGTTTATCCATAGCGACTCTGCTGGCACAGCATCACCGGGTAACGGCCGTGGATGTGATTCCGGAGAAGGTGGAGAAAATCAATAACCGCATCAGCCCGATTCAGGATGAATACATCGAGAAGTATCTGGCGGAGAAGGAACTCGACCTGACGGCTACGCTGGATGGGGCTTCGGCTTATAAAAACGCGGACTTTGTGGTCATCGCGGCTCCTACGAACTATGATCCGGTGAAGAATTACTTTGATACTTCGCACGTGGAGGAAGTTATCGACCTGGTGCTGGAAGTGAATCCGGATGCGGTGATGGTAATCAAGAGTACCATCCCGGTGGGATATTGCCGCAGCCTGTACGTGAAGTATGCGGAGAAGTTCCGCAGCGTTCCTGCTCTGGCAGGTAAAAAGTTCAACCTGCTGTTCTCGCCGGAGTTTCTGCGCGAGAGCAAGGCACTGTATGACAACCTCTACCCCAGCCGCATCATTGTGGGCTATCCGAAACTGATTGACGGACGGAACGAGGAGAATGAGGCCATCAAGGCCATTGCAGGGACAGACCTGAAGGAAAAGGCGCAGGAGTTTGCAGCACTGCTGCAGGAAGGGGCACTGAAGCCGGACGTGGCCACGCTGTTCATGGGACTGAAGGAGGCGGAAGCGGTGAAGCTGTTTGCCAACACTTACCTGGCTCTGCGCGTGAGCTACTTCAATGAGCTGGATACGTATGCGGAAGTGAAGGGACTGGATACGCAGGCGATTATTCAGGGTATCTGTCTGGACCCGCGCATCGGTACGCACTATAACAATCCGTCATTCGGATACGGAGGATACTGTCTGCCGAAAGATACCAAACAGTTGCTGGCCAACTATGCGGATGTACCGGAGAACCTGATTCATGCGATTGTGGAGAGCAACCGTACGCGCAAGGACTTCATCGCCGACCAGGTGCTGAAGAAGGCGGGATATTATGATTATTACAACCGGGGTGATTTCAGTCCGGAAGCTGAAAAGCAGTGTGTAATCGGGGTGTACCGCCTGACCATGAAATCGAACAGCGACAATTTCCGTCAGAGCTCGATTCAGGGGGTAATGAAGCGTATCAAGGCGAAAGGGGCTACGGTAATTATTTACGAACCGACACTGGAAGACGGTACGACGTTCTTCGGCTCAAGAGTGGTGAACGACCTGGAGGCATTCAAGCAGCAGGCGGATGCCATCATTGCCAACCGTTACGACACGTGTCTGGACGACGTGAAGGACAAGGTGTACACACGGGATATTTTCAGAAGGGATTAGTTACAGTTAATAATTAATAAAGTGAAAATTAAAAACGAGAGGGTGTCTACCGTTATTAATTTTTCTTTTTTCATTAGACATTATATAGATTAATTTGTTATATGACTCATTTTGTGACTGATTCTAAAGTTGTGTAATCCACAAGCAATAAGAATCACCATATCTTCGAAACCGAATTTATGGCATCTGAATCGTTCTTTGACAATACGGCATTTTTTCATACCACCTATGGCATGCTCCACTTTAATCCTGATACCGGAAATTCGCTTGTTCTCTTGTTTTTCAACAGCAGTAAGCTCTTTTCCTTTTGGTTTTTTCCTGGGCATGCATATTTCAACTCCATCCGGTCTGTGTCCGATGAAACCTGTATCTTGCCAAAGCCTAATACCTCTGGGGAGTAGAAGAGGTTCTTCATCACAAATCTTCTTATCATGGACATGACCTTCGTATGTAGAACTCAGCCATACAATCCTAAGATTGTTGGTACACAACAGGTTATTCTTTATGCTATGAGTTTTTTTACCACTATAACATGCAGACTGCCTGTCTTCATCCAAAGGGCGTTGAATAGGTCGCTCGGTTCCGTCAAGCAAGACTTCTTCGCATCCTTGAAGGATGTGCATCAGACGTTTGGAGTTACGGTCGGGTAATTCATCAAGCGTTTTCAATGTACGACGGAGAATCTCAGAAAGAAGGTGAATCCACCTGTTGGCCTGGGGCTGGGTCATCTCAAACTGAATGCCATGGAGCTCCTGAAGGGGATTGGTCTTCAGATATACCAATATGAAGAACATTTTGTCCTGAATCAGAGGCAACACACTGGTCTTCCTGTTGTAAGATATACGTTGACGCACTTTGCCTTCCAAAGTGAAATGACTGTAATAGTCATCCCAATGGTACTTGAAAGTTACTAGCAAGGCATCAAACTCAACAGGAGTTAATCCTGTCGCTGCAAGCACTTGGCTATGACGGTGGCGAATCTTGTCGTAATACATCAATTGAACTTTTTAGGCCACAAAGATAAGTCAAAGAACGCTTTAATCAATTATTCGATATAAACTCTATTATTCATTATGAAAAGATATTGTCAGACACTGGAACTCTATGATGACAAAGAGCTGATTGAAGCATACGTGGCGGAACATGCACACGTGTGGGAGGAAGTGAAAGCGGGTATCCGCAAAGTGGGTATCACGGACATGCAGATTTATATCGACGGGAACCGCCTGTTCATGATTATGGACACGACGGATGAATTTGACATGGAACGGGACTATGCACGCCTGGCTACCCTGCCCCGACAGGCGGAATGGGAGGCACACATGGCGAAGTTTCAGAAGGCTGCACCGGGGGCAACCTCGCAGGAGAAATGGAAATTGATGAAACGGATTTTTAAGTTGTAGCATGTAGTAAAATTTAATCTATTTGTCATATTTATGTCAAAAAGTACAATTAAAGGGGTAAACGCAAAATTTTCAGACTGAAAACGTGCGATTAACCTCCTTCTTTTCTACCTTTGTAGAAATTATTTTTACTGAATGTTTGCGAACATGAGTTTATTGAAATCATTGTTATTTATGGCCCTGGCAATTCCTGCTGCGGCTCAAGAAAAACCACAAGAATTCCACTATCGGGTAGAAGCTACTGCCACTGCATCGACGGGGACGTATGCCCCGCTCTGGCTGACGGCGAACCGGTTTGGAATGGAGAGTGAAAAGCCGAACAGCGGATACCTGAGGGCGGGAATAGAATGGAACAAGAAATTGAACAGAGGATGGCGTATTGATGCCGGACTGGATCTGGCAGGAGGCGTGAAACAGACGTCGGACTTCTGGATTCAGCAGGCGTATGCGGACTTCTCATGGAAAATGTTGACACTCAGCATAGGAAGTAAGGAAAGAATGGGATTCCCACTGGAAAAGAACAGTGAACTGACCAGCGGATGGATGGCGGAAGGACCGAACATGCGGCCGATTCCGCAAATCAGAGGGGAAATCAAAAACTATCTGGCCATACCGGGCACACGAAACTGGCTGGCTTTCAAAGGGCATCTGGCTTACGGAATGTTTACAGACGGTAACTGGCAGGAGGATTTCACTGCTGCCAACCAGCTATTCGTCAAAAAGGTGATGTATCACAGCAAGTCGCTGATGTTCCGCCTGGGAAACAAGGAGAAGCTGCCCCTGGAATTTGAATTCGGCCTGTATATGGCCACACAGTTCGGAGGCGACCAGTACAAGAAACTGGCCAACGGGGAATCGGAACAGACCATTGATATGCCCGACGGACTGAAAGCGTACTGGCATGCTTTGTTCCCTACTGCCGGCGGAGAGGATACTCCGGAAGGGGAACAGGTGAACGTGGAAGGAAACATGCTGGGAAGCTGGAACTTCGCACTGAATTATTACTTCGGCGACTGGAAGGTTAGGGCTACGCTGGATCATTATTTCGAAGATCACTCGCAGATGTTCTGGGAATACGGACGCTGGAAGGACGGACAGCTGGGAATCGAGCTGTATCTGCCTAAAAACAAGTGGGTATCGGCCGTGTTATGGGAAGGTATCAGCACGAAGGATGCATCGGGACCGATTCTGTATGACGGTTTCTGGGGCTCTTTCTCGGACTTGCAGATGAGCGGTGGGGATGATTATTATAACCACTATATCTATCAGGCATGGCAGCACTACGGGCAGGGTATCGGCAATCCGCTGCTGGCAGGACCGATTTATAACGAAGATGGAGAAATCCGCTTCAAGAGTAACCGAATGAAGGCGCAGCATGTGGGCCTGTCCGGAAATCCGACGGAGGAATGGAAATGGAGAATCATGGCTTCGTATGCCCGTCACTGGGGCTCGTATGCTCACCCGCTGGATAAGATGCGGAAGCAGTTCAGCAGCATGGCCGAGGTGACTTATATGCCGCAATGGACCAAAGGATGGAGCCTGACCGCCACACTGGGCGTGGATCGGGGAAATTACCTGGGAAACAGCACGGGAGGCATGATTACACTTAGAAAAACAGGAGGACTGGGAAGATGAGAAAATGGATATATATGCTCATTGCGGCTGCCGGACTGCTTGCTGGTGCAGCCGGATGCAAAAAGGCACCGATAAACAGTGACGTGGAAGGGCTCTGGGTGCTGGAACGATTCACCGTGGCGGAAACGGGGGAAACCGTGGAATGTGAAAGACTGTACTACAGCATTACCCGCATGGTGACGGAGGTGGCCGAGAAAGACGGCTCAAAAGGATATGGGGCTTACATAGGACGTACGGAATACCGCAACGGGGAAACACAGCTCGTGGTGAAAGACTTTAAAGTGAGACAGTCTACCGGTGACAACGGAAAGGATGCCCCGGTAGAGAAACTGAAACACTTCGGTATCGGGAATCAACAGGAAACCGTTTTCGATATCGAATACTGCAACGGAAAAAAAATGACCTTACAATCGGACTATGCCCGACTGGAACTGACAAAATTCTAAGTAAGAGAGAGAATTTTAGCTAAAAATTTGGAAGGAAAGAGGAAATATCATTAATTTACAAATTGTAGTCTTAAATTATTCAAATCGTATGAAAACAAAGTATGATACATACAACAGATGGGCCAGCCTCTTTGTCGTAACTTGCGAAACGCTGATCACAGGGGGACTGTTTTATGCATTGTTCTTGGCCACGGAGGATACGCCATGGCACAAAATCCTTAAAGCTCCACACCTGCAGGTGATTCTGACCGTAATGCTCTGCTATTTTGTTTCGGCCATACAGATTGGTGTGGTACTTTACCGCCGAAAAGTATATGCTTACCAGATTATAGGACGAGTATTAAGAAGTACGATTTTCTTTGGGGTACTGTCGGGAGTAGTACTTGAACTGGGAGATTTTATGGATGCCTGGTCATACTTCTACCTCACATTCCTAGGGCTACTCTTTGTATGTCTGGCTATCTTCCGTACCACCATGAGATGGGCGATAAAAAGATATCGTTCTAGAGGAGGAAATGTACGTTATGTAGTGCTGGTGGGTAGTTCGGAAAACAACCGGGAACTGTATTATGAACTGACAACCCAGGATTGGATGGGCTTCAAGGTGAAGGGATATTTCGACTTCCAGCCTAATCCGGAGTTTCCACAGGAATGTCCGTATCTGGGACAGCCTCAGGAAGTGGAAGATTATCTGGAAAAGAACGGAAATACGCATTATCTGTTCTGCTGTCTGCCTTCAAAGGAACATGTGATTATCCATTCGCTGATTGATTACTGCGAGAACCATCTGGTGCATTTTTACAGTGTGCCGAATATTTATAACTACCTGCACAACCGCGTGTACTTCAACATGCTGGGTAATGTGCCTTTCCTGAGCCTGCGACCGGACCCGCTGAGCAAGACCGGAAACAAGATTCTGAAACGGACGTTCGACATCGTGTTCTCACTGCTGTTCCTGTGTACGTTCTTCCCTATCATTCTGGTAATTGTGACCATTGTGACAAAAATAACCATGCCGGGCCTTGTGTTCTTCAAGCAGAAACGAAACGGACTGAACGACAAGGAGTTTTATTGTTACAAGTTCCGTAGCATGAAGGTGAACGCACAGGCCGACACGCTGCAGGCGACCAAGGATGACCCGCGCAAGACACGCTGGGGAAACATCATGCGTAAGACGAACATCGATGAACTGCCGCAGTTTATCAACGTGCTGCTGGGTGACATGAGTATCGTAGGACCACGCCCGCACATGCTGAAGCATACGGAGGAATATTCAAAACTGATCAACAAGTACATGGTGCGGCATTTCGTGAAGCCGGGTATTACAGGCTGGAGCCAGGTGACGGGCTTCCGTGGGGAAACCAAGGAACTGAAGGATATGGAAGGCCGCGTGCGCGGAGATATCTGGTACATTGAACACTGGAGCTTCGGACTGGATTTGTTCATTATCTACAAGACCGTGGCCAATGCCCTGCACGGTGAAAAGAATGCATATTAAGTATAGTCACTACTAAAAAAAAGAAGCTGTTTCACGCACGGAACATTCCGGCGGTGTGAAACAGCTTCTTTTATTTTAGCTCTTTTCAGGAGGGTTATTCTACGTAAAGCACCAGTCCCTTGAGGTATTCGCCTTCCGGATGGTAGATGTTGACCGGATGGTCGCCCGGCTGGGTGAGCTGGTGAAGGATGCGCACGCTGCGTCCGCTCTGTGCAGCTGCGGTAAATACGGCGTTACGGAAGTCCTGCTTGTTCACCACCTGCGAACAGGAGAAGGTGAAGAGGATGCCGCCCGGACGTATCTTTTCGAAGGCCTTGGCATTGAGCTTGGTGTAACCGCGAAGGGCATTGCGCAGGGCATCGCGGTGCTTGGCAAAGGCCGGCGGGTCGAGGATAATCAGGTCGTACTGGTCGCCCATGCGGTCGAGGAACTTGAAGGCATCTTCCGCAAAGGCCTGGTGACGGGTATCGCCGGGGAAGTTGAGGGATACGTTCTCGTTGGTCAGGTCGATGGCTTTGGCTGAGCTGTCTACCGAGTGAACGAGGTTAGCTCCTCCCCTCATGGCATAGAACGAGAAGCCGCCGGTGTAGCAGAACATGTTGAGCACGTTGCGGCCCTTGGCATAGCGTTCCAGCAGAGCACGGTTCTCACGCTGGTCGACGAAGAAACCGGTCTTCTGTCCCTTAAGCCAGTCTACGTGGAACTTCAGTCCGTTCTCCATGGCCACGTTCTCCGGACTTCCGCCTTTGAGGAAGCCGTTTTCGGTAGCCAGCAGGTCGGCCTTGAAGGGCAGTGTGGTTTCTGATTTATAATAGATGTGCTGGATGACGTCGCCCATCACTTCTTCGAGGGCTTCGGCCACCGCCATACGGTCGAGGTGCATGCCGGCAGAGTGTGCCTGCATCACGGCGGTATGGTCGTACACGTCGATAATCAGTCCGGGCAGGTTATCGCCCTCGCCATGTACCAGACGATAAGTATTGTTCTGAGGATTGCCCAGCACGCCCAAGGCACAGCGGAGGTCTTTGGCCACCTGCAGGCGGCGTACCCAGAACGCATGGTCGATGGGTTCCTGACGGAAGGAAAGCACACGCACGGCGATGCTGCCAATCTGGAAATGTCCGCAGGCAATGAATTCTTTCTTGGAGGTGTAGACATCTACTACTTCACCTTCTTCCGGCTCTCCTTCCACGCGGGCGATGGCGCCGGAAAAGACCCAGGGATGAAAACGCTTGAGCGATTCTTCCTTTCCGGGTTTGAGAAATACTTTCTTATAGCTCATTTGTATGGTTTAAGTGATTAATCTTCGAGAATGTGTTCAGGGGCTTCCGTGCGTATCACGCGGTACTTGCCCGAAAGGCGAAGTTCTTCCAGGTACTGGTAGATGCGTACGCAGGCCCAGGCATCGGTGGCGGCATAGAGCTGCTGTGCCTCGGTCAGGGTGTCGGCCTCCCAGTTGGACAGGCGCTGGCTCTTCGAAATCTTTTCCTGAAAAAGGAGGGCATAGATTTTCTGGAGGCTCTTTTCTTCAATGCCGAAAGAGGCTACGTAGTCCTGCAGTTCCACCCAGTTGCCCATGCGCGGGTCTTTCTGGTTGCGGCGGCGGAGCATGGCGAAATCGTCTTTCAGCGACAGACCGATCTTGAGCACGTCGTTCTGAAGGAACTCTTCCAGGAAGTCCGGCAGTCCGAGGTGATTCAGACGGAACAGGAAGCAGGTGTCGTAAGTAGAGACCTGCAAGAGAGCCACCTTGTTGACGGCTCCCTTCCGGAATGAAGGACGTGTTTCGGTATCCACTCCCACCAGTACATGGGTATTGAGGTAATCAATGGCCTTGCGGGCCTCGGCCTCGGTGTAGATTACGAATATGCGACCGGGGAAAGAGACTTTGGGTAACTCCGCAACGATTTTCTTATCTATTTTACTCTGTAGTTCTACCATTCAGTTTACGGGTTTAGGGTTATTCGTCGTCGCCCATGTCAAGGCCTTCGTAGAGTTCTTCTTCGGTGCAGTTGTCTTCGTAGAGTGCGGAATCTTCCTCTTCCTGGCTGCCGTGTGCCAGCTGGCGGTACTTCACGTCGTGAAGGGCACGCATCACATTGACCAGGCGCTGGCCCCAGAACTCAGCGAAGAGTTCACGGCAGATGGCCAGGGAATCGTTCATGGTGTGCTCCAGGCCCAACTGGAACACGCAGATGAAATCCTTGACAGGCTGGTAAATGTCGGCCAGGCTTTCGGAGATGTTCTGATGAATGGGAGTATCACTATAGGCCATGTCATCGAGGAACACTTCGAGGTAGTCATCGTATTCGCCCAGAAGAGAGGCGATGGAACCGCGAAGCACTTCGTAATCGGTCTCGGTCACGAAGGTTTCCGGGTCGGTATCTTCCATCCGCTCGCAAGCAGGAAGCAGCGAAGCCTTCAGGTATAAAAGGGGAAGGAGTTTCAGGCACTTGTCGACAAAATCCCGACAGCGCATATCGGAAACACGCTCCAGGAATCCACAGAACTCGGCAGCCACTGTCACGAACTCGACCGCATTTTTATCGAATATTACTTGAGATTTTTCTTCCATAATCATGCTAATTGAGACGCAAAGGTACAAAAAAAATTTCTCAGTTCTAGTTTTATTCGTACATTTGCACGTATGTTTAGCTAATTCGAATCATCATGCAAACCAAAAAAACAGATACAGGCAAAAGTGGAAAAGCGGCTGCCATGGCCGGAAAAACATGGACTATTCTTAAAAGTGAAACTACGGGGTTCGTCATCGGACTGCTTTTTGTAATCTTTGGCGTGTACTTGCTGCTGGCTTTCAGCTCGTTCTTCTTTACGGGAGGAAATGACCAGAGTATTCTGTCGCATCCCAACCCGTCGGAACTGCTGGAAACGAGCAACCGCATACAGAACTATGCCGGAGCACGGGGAGCGCAGCTGGCACAATACCTGATTAACGACTGCTTCGGGTTTTCGGCTTACTGCATCATCATCTTCTTAGTGGTGGCCGGCATGAAGCTGATGAAGGCGTATGAATTCCGCATCCGTTACTGGTTCTTAGGCTGTGCCACGGTGATGGTGTGGCTCTCTATCACCCTGGGATTTGCATTCGGGGGACTGCTGGAAGATTCTTATATTTATCCGGGGGGACTGCATGGCTATAACGTGAGCCTGTGGATTCGCTCGCAAATCGGTGCACTGGGATTGATTCTGGTGCTGCTGGCTACGGCCATACTGTTCGGCGTGGCACTGACCCGACAGACCATGGGCGTGGTGAGAAAGGCACTTCATCCGCAAAAGGGCAATAACGCAGCCATGGCAGAGGAAGTAACTCCCCAGCCGGAACCAACATTCCGAAAGCCGGTAGTGGACGAAGCGGAAGCGACCGTTGCGGAGGACGAATCGGATAAGAAGGAAAAGAAAGAAAGTTTCTGGAAGAGCTGGACGCACCGGAAACCGAAACAGAAAGAGGAGGAAGAAACTCCGCAGGAAGAACCGGAGAAAGCGGCTGAACCTGTAAAGGAGGAACCGGAGAAGGTGATTGTGAAAGAGGAACCGGCACCGGAGCGCGTCATCGACCTGCCCCTTGATACCGAGGAAGAGGATGAGAAGAAGCACCCTTTTGAGGTGAAGCCGGCCCTGGTGGAGGAAGACTTCGACAAGGAAGAAGAGGAGCCGGCATTTGAGGTCAGCAACGATACCAAGGAAGAGGATCAGGCTTACCGTGGAGACGTGTCGCAACCGTACAACCCGCGTCTGGACCTGGAGTTTTACCGCTTCCCTACCCTCGATTTGCTGAATACGTATCAGAACGACGATCCGGACATCGACATGGAGGAACAGAATGCCAACAAGAACCGCATCATCAAGGTGCTGCGCAGTTTCGGCATTGAAATCAGTTCCATCAAGGCCAGTGTGGGTCCGACCATTACCTTATATGAAATTACGCCGGCAGAAGGGGTACGTATCTCGAAAATCCGTAACCTGGAAGACGACATCGCCCTGAGTCTTTCGGCACTGGGTATCCGTATCATCGCACCGATTCCGGGCAAGGGTACCATCGGTATCGAGGTGCCGAACGCAAACCCGCACATCGTGCCCATGAGTTCCATCCTGACCAGCAAGAAGTTCCAGGAAACCACGTTCGACTTGCCGGTGGCACTCGGAAAGACCATTACCAACGAGGTGTTCATGGTGGATCTGGCCAAAGCGCCCCACATGCTGGTGGCCGGTGCGACAGGTCAAGGTAAGTCTGTGGGACTGAATGCCATCGTGACCTCCCTGCTCTACAAGAAGCATCCCAGTGAACTGAAGTTCGTCATCATCGACCCGAAGAAGGTGGAATTTGCCATCTACGCACCGATTGAGCGTCACTTCCTGGCCAAGTTGCCCGACGGAGAGGATGCCATCATCACCGACGTGACGAAGGTGGTACAGACACTGAACTCGCTGTGTGTGGAAATGGACAACCGTTACAAGCTCTTGCAGAACGCGGGATGCCGTAACATCAAGGAATATAACGCGAAGTTTATCAACCGCCAGCTGAATCCGGAGAACGGTCACCGCTTCCTGCCTTACATCGTCATCATCATTGATGAGTTCGGCGACCTGATTATGACAGCCGGCAAGGAGGTGGAACTGCCTATCTGCCGTATTGCCCAGCTGGCCCGTGCGGTGGGTATCCACGCCATCATCGCTACCCAGCGTCCGACCACGAACATCATTACGGGTACCATCAAGGCCAACTTCCCGGCACGTGTGGCTTTCCGTGTGGCTTCCATGATGGACTCACGTACCATTCTGGACCGTCCGGGTGCCCAGCAGCTCATCGGTAAGGGTGACATGCTGTACCTGCAAGGAAACGACCCCGTGCGCGTGCAGTGTGCGTTTGTCGATACGCCGGAAGTGGAGCGCATCGCGGAATTCATCGGCAAGCAGCAGGGTTATCCTACGGCCTTCATGCTGCCGGAATACGTGGATGAGAATGCAGAACCCAGCAGTGCAGCCGACGTGGACATGAACCGTCTGGACCCGCTCTTTGAAGAAGCGGCTCGTCTGGTCATCTACCACCAGCAGGGTTCCACTTCGCTGATTCAGCGTAAATTCTCCATCGGCTACAACCGTGCAGGACGTATCATGGACCAGCTGGAAAAGGCGGGCATCGTAGGTCCGGCCAACGGTAGCAAGGCGCGCGACGTGCTTTGTCTGGATGAAAACGATTTACAAATGAGAATGAGCAGCCTGAAGGATTAAACGGGCTGCCCTCTAACCCATAAAAACGATTGTGACAGGTATGAAAAAGATTTTTCTTCTCGTCCTGCTGATGGGAGTCGCCTTGTGTCAGGCTGTGGCCCAACAGGATGCAAAAGCTGAAAGCATATTAAGCAAGATGGCGGACAGCTACCGGAAAGCCGGCGGCATCAGTCTGACTTTTGGAGGTACACAACAAGGAAAGCTGTTGCTGAAAGGCAACAAGTTCTGTCTGGAGAGCGGAGGCATCAAGACCTGGTTCGACGGAAAGACACAGTGGAGCTACGTGGAGCAGAATGAAGAGGTGAACGTGTCATCCCCCACCCCGGAGGAAATACAGAGCGTCAACCCGTATGCATTGCTGACGGCCTACAAGAAGGGCTTCAACTACCGCTACGTGGGCGAAAAGACCCGTCAGGGAAAGCGGGGACATGAAATTATCCTGACCCCGAAAACCTCGCAGGACATTAAAAGCATCACACTGAACGTGAAGGAAAACAGCTCGCCCGTGTACATTGCCATCCAGTTGCAGAACGGAGAGAAACAAGAGTTTCAGATTTCGTCGTACCGCACGGGAGTGAATCTGCCCGACGCGGTGTTCCGTTTCGACAAAAGCAAGTATCCCGAAGCAGAAATCATTGATTTACGATGACATCATCCGATGTATCGAGAATAAAACTTTGAGCTAAGTAAGAGGGGGTTTCGGCATAGATATACATGACGCTGCCCCCTTTTATCGCATCTATAATGGGGCGCGACACGGAAGTAGGCAGTGCCGGACATCCGAAACTCCGTCCCAACCGTCCGCCACGACTGGCCACGGAGGGGTCTGCATAGGCGGCCCCGTGCACCACAATGGCACGTTCGCGGGCCCGGTCGTTAATCCCTTTCTCCAGTCCGTCAAGAATGAGCGAATAGCCGTTTCGTCCCTGATAGGTGGAAGCCGTCAGGTAAAAACCCAGTGAGCTCTTGTAGGAGCCGTATTCGTTGGAAAAAGAGGTAGCATAGTTTCCACCGCTGTTCTTTCCGTGCGACACTACCGAGGAATACAGCATCCGGCGGTGCTTCATGTCGAACACGTACAGGCGCTTTTCCGTGGAAGGCTTGGAAAAGTCAATCAGGGTCAGCACGTCGCGCTTGCGGTTCTTGATGCGGTTGTAACCCGTCACCGCCTGCTTGAAGGCCCGCCAGTTGACCACCCCCTCCAACTGCATGGAATGGTAGAGCGACACGACCTCATCGGCCGCCTTGACCGCTGCTACAGGGGATTCAGTAGGAACAGACTCTCCTTCCGCCGTGAAATACGCACAGGGGAAAGACAGGAACATGGCAGAAAGAAAAAATTTGATGATATGATTTTGCATGACTTTTTACGACCTGAAAAATATTCGGCCGCAAAGTTACGGATTTTCCGCCCTTCTTCTTCCGTAAAGAGAGTTAATTTTATAGAAATCACTCGATTACAATCACCAGTGACCGTTCTGTCGGTGCCCAGTCGTACACAAACTTGGCATGCGAGGTGGCATTGCGCACACACATGTGCGAACGGGGCGTGGTGCCCAACGACCAGCTGTATTCAATCATCGCCGTGCGAGGCACGTTGACCGGCACCCCGTGAATATAGGCTCCGTTGGTAAAGCGGCTGGCATACGGTGCATAGCCTCCGGTGGCTGCAGAGCCGTCTTTCAGGAACACCATGCGCGACTTTTTCTGCTGCACCACAAACATGCCGAGCGGGGTTTCCTGCGCGTACGGCGGACGGTGCATGCCCGTAGTGGCCGGATTCATGCTGCGGATGGCCCAGGTACCTTCTTCCAGACGTTCCAGGGTGGCAATGTTCTGGTCGCCCCGGTCCACCACGACCACGTGGTTAAACTGCGTGCTGTCGGACAAGAGCTTGACGTAGCGGCGCGGCACCCACCATTCTCCCTCGATGGAGACCGGTGACACGCGATAGAAACTGCCCGTCTCGCCCAGGAAAGACACCAGCGCCCCGTCACGTCCGTAGCGTTCGGGCACCAGCGTATCCGAAGGAAGATACAGCGGCACCGACTGATAGCGTTCCACTCCCAGCGTATCGGCAATGCGCCGGTACACATTCTGCGTGTATTTCCGCACCAGCGGAGCTTCACGGTTCACATTCTTGTAATTCTGGAATATCGCCCAGCGGTTGGCATCGTACTGAAGGTTCTCGATAAAGGCCAGGCATTTGCGTATGGCATCCCATTTGAATGAACGGACGGTGTCCTTATACGGATACTCATCCTCCAAGGTATATTTGTCAAAAAGAAGTTCCTTCGCCAAGATGATGTCGGCAGCGGTCAGCGGTTTACGCTCAAACGGCAGAATATCTTCCACCTCCATGCTGTCGGGAGATGCCGTCTCCGACACGATGGGTTGCGACATCGGTTGTTCCACCTCACGGCCTGCTTCCTCCCGGCAACCGCAAAGGAGACACAAGAAGCATATTAAGCCTGTCAGTCGTTTCATAATGAAGGGTTATAAGGTTGGAACAAAGATAATAATTTTTGCTAAAAAACCGCAGGAAAATGCAAAAAATCAGCGACTTTCTGCAAAGAAAGCACGACTTCCGGCACTTCCTCCAATTACTCGTCCAGGATACGGGCCGTCTCCACTTTTTCCAGTCGCGCACGCAACTTTCCCATCATCGACTTACGGATGCGCAGACGCATCAGGCAGTCCATGTCGTACGACTGTTCCAGTATCTCGGGCGACTCTTCCTTGACGATGCGCATGATGTCGTTCATGAAAGGATATTCGAATGCCACGGCCACGTCTTCGTCCACCGTCTTCTCGATGACCGGAGCTTCATCCAATGCCAGCGAAGCCGCCATGCGGTAGGCTACAATCAGACCGCTCGTCCCCAGCTTGATACCGCCGAAATAACGCACCACGATGACCAGCACATCGGTCAGTTCGCGCGAGTTAATCTGTCCGAGGATGGGCTTTCCGGCCGTGCCCGAAGGCTCTCCGTTGTCGTTGGCCCGGAAATCCTTCCGTTCCGCACCCAGCATATAGGCATAACACACGTGGCGGGCATCGTAATATTTCTTCTGGTACTCTTCCAGAAGGGACTTCACTTCGGAGAGCGTACGCACCGGCAGCGCAATGGCAATGAACTTGCTGCGCTTCTCGGTATAGATGGCCTCCGCGCTTTCCTGAATGGTCTTATAGGTATCTTCTTGCATCGTTTTTCTTCTTTCAGGTGGCAAATTTAATGATTTTTCTCGCATTTTTAAAACCGGAAAGCGTATCTTTGCTCCTGCATTAATCCCTTAAGAAACTAATGGCATGAAAAAATTACAAAAACTAACCTACTGTATGGGACTGGCTACCCTGGCCATACCTCATGCACAAGCTGCAACCTCCGATTCTGAAAAACCCAATATTTTGTTCATTCTCTGCGACGACATGGGATACGGCGACCTGGGATGCTACGGTCAGCCTTTCATCCAGACACCTTGCATCGACCAGATGGCACAGGAGGGCATGCGATTTACGCAGGCATACGCCGGAAGCCCCGTCAGTGCCCCGTCGCGTGCCACCATCATGACCGGACAGCACAGCGGACACGGACACGTGAGAGGCAACAAGGAATACTGGCTGGGCGAGGTGTGGTACGGACAAAACAAGGAATATGCCGTGACCGGACAGGAGCCGTATGACCCGCAGCACATCATCCTGCCGGAAATCATGAAGAAGAACGGCTATACCACCGGCATGTTCGGCAAATGGGCGGGCGGCTACGAGGGTTCGACCTCTACTCCCGACAAACGGGGCGTGGACGAATACTTCGGCTACATGTGCCAGTTTCAGGCGCACCTCTACTACCCGAACTTCCTGAACTCCTACAGTCGTGCCGCAGGCGATACGGCCGTCAGCCGTATGATTCTGGAAGACAACATCCGCTACCCGATGAGCGGCGACGACTATTTCAAGCGTACGCAGTATTCGGCCGACCTGATTCACCAGAAGGCACTGGAATGGCTCGACAAGCAGGACGGCAAACAGCCTTTCTACGGCTTTCTGACGTACACCCTGCCACATGCCGAACTGGTACAGCCCAACGACTCCATCCTGAAGAAATATAAGAAACAGTTCTTTGAAGACAAGACCTGGGGCGGACAAGCCGGTTCCCGCTACAACGAGAGCGTGCACACACATGCCCAGTTTGCCGGCATGATCAGCCGACTGGATGCCTACGTGGGCGAAATCCTGGCCAAGCTGAAAGAAAAAGGACTCGACGAGAATACCATCGTCATTTTCAGCAGTGACAACGGTCCTCACGAAGAAGGCGGTGCCGACCCGACATTCTTCGGACGCGACGGCAAGCTGCGCGGCCTGAAACGCCAGTGCTACGAAGGAGGTATCCGCATCCCGTTCATCGTGCGCTGGCCGGGAAAGGTGAAAGCCGGTGAGGTAAACGACCATCAGCTGGCTTTCTACGACATCATGCCTACCTTCTGCGAACTGGTGGGCGACAAGCGTTTCCCCAAGAAGTACCTGAACAAGAAACTGGAAGGTGACTGTTTCGACGGCATCTCTTTCGCTCCTACCCTGTTGGGAAATGACAAAGCTCAGAAGGCACACGACTTCCTCTACTGGGAGTTCCACGAAACCGACCAGATTGGTCTCCGCATGGGCGACTGGAAGATGGTGGTAAAGAAGGGTGTTCCTCACCTCTACAACCTGGCAGAAGACATCCATGAGGACCACGACGTGGCTGCCCAGCATCCAGATCTCGTGAACCAGATGAAGCAGGTAATTCTGCGCGAACACCGCCCGAACGACCTCTTCCCCGTGACCTTGCCGAAATAAGATATTCTACCGGAAAACGCACTTACGTTTCGAACCAAACGCACTTGCGTTCCAACTCAAACGCCGAAGAGTCTTAAAGAAAACGCACTTACGTTTAGCAGAATACGTAAGTGCGTTTTCTTTTCAGCTTGCTTCTCGCCGTCCGTCCCGCAAGTATATCCACAAAAAAAGAAGAAAAATCTTATTCCAGTTTGTGAATCACCAGTCCCGAACGCAGTTTCGGTTCAAACCACGTGGTTTTCGGCGGCATGATGTTGCCCGTATCGGCAATGTCCATCAGCTGCTTCATGGAAACCGGATAGAGTGCCAGCGCCATCTTCATTTCGCCGCTGTCCACCCGTTTCTTCAATTCACCCAGTCCGCGGATACCGCCCACGAAGTCGATACGCTTGTCCGAGCGCAAGTCCTTGATGCCGAGAATCTCGTCCAGAATCAGGTTGGAAGAAATCGTGACATCCAGCACCCCAATCGGGTCGTTATCGTCATAAGTGCCCGATTTGGCTGTCAGACTGTACCATTTGCCCTCCAGGTAAAGCGAGAAGTTGTGCAAGGCTGCCGGCTTGTAGATATCCGTACCCTTTTCTTCCACTACGAAGTTCTTCTTCAGCGCTTCCAGGAACGCCTGCGAAGTCAGTCCGTTCAAATCCTTCACCACTCGGTTGTAGTCGATGATAGTAAACTGCTCGGCGGGGAAACATACCGCCATGAAGTAGTTGTATTCCTCGTCGCCCCGATGGTTCGGATTCTGAGCCGCCTTTTCAGCACCCACCAGTGCCGCTGCCGCACTACGGTGATGACCGTCGGCAATGTAAAGCGAAGGCATTTCCTTGAACGCCTCTGTCACTGCCTCAATGTCCTTGTCGTCGTCAATCACCCAGAACTGATGGCCGAAGCCGTCATCCGGTGCCACAAAGTCGTACACCGGCTTCTGAGCCGTATATTTCGCCACTACGGCATCCAGCGTCTTATTTTCCGGATAAGCAAAGAACACCGGTTCGATGTTCGCATTGTTCACCCGTACATGCTTCATGCGGTCCTCCTCCTTGTCACGGCGCGTCAGCTCATGCTTCTTGATAACGCCGTTCATGTAATCGGGCACGTATGCGCCCACCACCAAACCATATTGCGTCTTACCGTTCATGGTCTGGGCATAAATATAATAACACGGTTTGTCGTCCTGCACCAGCCAGCCCTTTTCCTGGAACATCCGGAAGTTTGCTACCGCCTTGTCGTACACACGCGGATCGTGCTCATCCGTACCCTCCGGAAAGTCAATCTCCGGCTTGATGATGTGATACAAAGATTTCTCGTTGCCTTTCGCCTCTTCGCGGGCCTCAGCCGAGTTTAACACGTCGTAAGGGCGGGAAGCCACCTGCTCCACCAAGTCCTGCGGCGGACGAACACCCTTGAAAGGTTTAACTATTGCCATAATGCTTGGGGGAATCAGAAGTTATTTCTTGTTTACACGGAATTTCTCACAACCATCTTTCAGGAAGCCCACAATCTGACGGGCCGCTGCGATGCCGGCATTGATATTTGCTTCAGCCGTCTGTGCACCCATCTTCTTCGGAGTAGAGAAATAACGTCCCGGGAAATGATCGGCAAACTCATCGTGATGAGCCGGCATGATGTCGGTCACATACTTCAAGTCCGGACGGTCACTCATCAGGCGAAGCAGATCTGCTTCGTTAATCACCTCCTTACGGGCAGTATTCACCAGCAAACCGTTTTTCGGCATACGGTTCACCAAATCATAATCAATGGAGTTCTTGGTTTCGGCAGTAGCCGGAATGTGCAATGACACCACGTTGCAAGTAGCATACAGTTCTTCTGCAGAATCCACCGGTTTCACGCCGTCGGCCACCATGACTTCCTTCGGGCAATACGCATCGTAGGCATAAATGTCCATACCGATGCCCTTTGCAATACGAGCCACATTGCGCCCTACGTTACCGTATGCATGGATACCCAGTTTCTTACCCATCAGTTCCGTACCCGATTTACCGTCGTAGAAATTACGAACCGCCATGATCATCATACCGAAAGCCAGTTCGGCCACCGCATTCGAATTCTGTCCCGGTGTATTCATCACGCAAACCCCGTGAGCCGTAGCTGCCTCCAGGTCCACATTGTCATATCCCGCACCGGCACGTACCACGATTTTCAGTTCCTTTGCCGCATCCAGCACTTCCTTGTCAATGATATCACTTCGGATAATCACTGCATTGGCATCCTTCACTGCATCGAGCAACTGCTGTTTTTCTGTATATTTCTCCAGCAAAGCCAGTTCATAGCCCGCAGCTTCTATCTCTTTCCGAATACCGTCGATAGCTACTTTAGCAAACGGTTTCTCTGTCGCAACCAATACTTTCATAATACTTGATTTTAAAAAGAAAACAAGGACGTGTTATCGAAATTCCACGCCCTTATCTTCGGGTATAACAACAATTAATGCATTTTCTCAAATTCCTGCATGCAGTCAATCAGTGCCTGCACACTTTCTACCGGCATGGCATTGTAGCAAGAAGCACGGAAACCACCCACAGAACGGTGGCCCTTGATGCCCACCATACCTTTTTCGGTAGCGAACTTCAGGAAGTCGGCTTCCAGGTCCTTGTATTCATCGGCCATGACGAAACAGATGTTCATGTACGAACGGTCTTCCTTGGGCGTTACGGTGCCACGGAACAGCTTGTTGCGGTCAATTTCGGCATACAGCATGTCGGCACGCTGTTTGGCACGGCGCTGCATTTCTTCCACACCACCCTGTGCCTTGATCCAGCGCAACGTCTGCAAAGCCGCATAAATAGGCACTACCGGAGGCGTATTGAACATAGAGCCTTTGTCAACATGCGTCTGATAGTTCAGCATGGTCGGTATGTGGCGGGACACCTTGCCCAGCGCATCGTTCTTAACGATAACGAAAGTCACACCTGCCGGAGCCAGATTCTTCTGTGCGCCGCCATAAATACAGATGTATTTTGAAACGTCTACCGGACGAGAGAAAATGTCCGAAGACATATCGGCCACCATCGGCACATTGACATCCAGGTCGGCATGCAATTCCGTACCGTAGATGGTATTGTTGGTCGTGATATGGAAATAATCCACGTCGGCCGGCACTTCATAATCTTTCGGGATATAAGTGTAGCCTTCTTTTTCAGAAGAAGCCACCTCTACTGTTTCGCCGAATGCTTTCGCTTCTTTCAGCGCTTTCTTGGCCCAAGTACCCGTATTCAGGTAAGCTGCCTTCTTTTCCAGGAAATTATAGGGAACCATACAGAACTCCATGCTTGCACCTCCACCCAGGAACAATACCGAGTATCCTTCCGGAATGTTCAGCAGTTCCTTGAACAGTGCCACTGCTTCATCTACCACCGGCTGGAAGTCTTTAGCGCGGTGACTGATTTCCATCAACGAAAGTCCTGAACCATTATAATCAAGAATAGCCTGAGCTGTCTTTTCTATCACTTCGCGAGGCAAAATAGACGGTCCCGCATTAAAATTATGTTTCTTCATTGGAAGTTTGTTTTGGTTAAACAATCATTTTAGCTAACACTTGCGAATTTAGTGATTATTTTTAGACTTCCAAAAGTTTTCGTGATAATTTTACAGCCTTATTGAATTCTATCTTTCAAATTACATACACAAACGCCATTTTAGTGACATATTGACACGAGAATAGTTAACTATGGCATGGGGATGCTCACGAGTCATAGCAAAATGCGAGACAGCCTTCACCGCCGGAAGGCTGTCATGACACAAAGTTATTATTTTGCCAGTTCTATCAAAGTTTTTACCCCCTTTATCTTTTCATTTTGCATGAGTTTTAACGTTTGTTTTGCCTTTTTCCGAGAAATTGCCGCAAACGCATAGTGGTCTTTCACGTCCACACGTCCCACATCGTCCCGGCCCAGTCCACCTTTCTTCGACAAAAAGCCCACGATGTCAATCTTGTTGATTTTGTCTTTCTTGCCCTTCCCTATATATAAGGTAACAAACTCCGGCAAGGCTGGCTGCGGCGTCGGCTCCGGCAGTTCAAACTCTTCCAGCGGACGGGGCACATAGTCGGGGATACGCTCCTCATCGTGCAGAATCAGAAAGGCATTTCCCTCGGCCTCCCAGCGCGCCGTACGTCCGTTGCGGTGAATGAACCCGTCCTCGGCCACCGGCAAGTGATAATGCACCACGTGACGGATGTCCGGAATATCCAGTCCGCGGGCTGCCAGGTCGGTCGAGATAAAGATGTGGCAGCTTCCGTTACGGAACTTATACAGCGCCCGTTCACGGTCGTCCTGCTCCATTCCGCCGTGGAACGTCTCGCAATACACCTTCATGGAGTGCAGGTACTTCCCTACCCGGTCCACACTCTCGCGATGGTTGCAGAACACTAGCGTCGATTCGTTGCCCAGCGTACACAGCAGCTTGTAGAGCGTTTCCAGCTTGTCCTTCACCGGCGAAGTGACCCGATACACCGACAAACGCTGCGACACCGTTTCCTCCGGATTCAGGAAATCCAGTTTCAGCGTGCGGTTCATGCCCGTAAAGCGCGGAATCTCCTCCGCATCGGTAGCCGACAGCAGGAAGCGGCGACGCAATGCCGGCAACTTTCCGATGACCTCGGCCATCTCGTCCTGAAAGCCGAATTCCAGACACTTGTCGAACTCGTCGATGACCAGCGTACGCACGGTGCCCGCCTCGAAATTCTGCTTGTTCAAGTGGTCGTTCATACGTCCCGGCGTACCGATAATTACCGCCGGCGAAATGCCCTTCATGGTGCGGTGTTCCTCCATGGCCGGACGTCCGCCGTAACAGCTCATCACCGGAAAGCCGGTCGCCATGGCCTTGAACACCTGCTCAATCTGCAAAGCCAGCTCGCGCGAAGGTACCAGTACCACGGCCTGCACGCCTTCCACTCCCTTTTTCAGCGAGCTCACCAGCGGCAGCAGGTAGGCCAGCGTCTTTCCGGAACCCGTAGGCGAGAGCAGAATCAAATCGCTGCCCTCCTTCCACGCATCGATGGAAGCCTCCTGCATGGCGTTCAACTGGTCAATCTTCAGGTTTGATAGTATTGTTTGTATGTCCATAATTCTTGGTTTTTTGTGGGTTAGTTAGCAAAGGTAAAAAAAATTATGTTATACCGACATTTAAACCGCTAATTCTGTGTCATCAGACTAATGCACCTTCAATGCACGTAATATTTCATTCAACATAAAATCTATATAAGGGCCACCATCAGCGATTTTTGAATTTCAAAAAACAAAAAAATAATAAACACAAGCACATTACTCATAAAACACCAAAGAGTTTACACCCAAACATCAAAGCGTTTCAAGTAAAAGACAAGGCCGTTCGTCTTCAAACACAAAGAGGTTTTTCCATCCCTTTTCCACATCTTCTAAGAAAGAAAAAGAAAAAAGAACAAAGAAAAAAAAACAGAAAAAAATCCACCGAAAAGCGTATCTTTACAATCCATATTACAATCAATTCATAAACATTTATCTCATGCAGATACGACTTGTTTCAACTGGCAAGAAACGTTTCCTCCCGCTCTTGCTTTTGGCCGATGAACAGGAATCCATGATAGACCGTTACCTGGAACGGGGCGACTTATACGTGATGTACGACAAGCTGCTTACAGAACCGGTTGCCGTAGCCGTCGTAACAGATGAAGGGAAAGGAATTCGTGAACTGAAAAACCTAGCCGTAGCTCCACACTGGCAGCGGAAAGGATACGGACGTCAGATGGTGGAATACCTTTGCCAGCGTTACCAGAATGTGTGTCACACGCTGACGGTAGGCACAGGAGACAGCCGTATGACCATTTCATTTTATCAGAGCTGCGGGTTTGTCTACTCGCACACGGTGCCCGACTTTTTTACCCTTCACTATGACTATCCGATTGTAGAGGATGGAAAGGTACTGAAAGACATGTACTATTTCAGCCGCACTCTTGCCCAAACAAATGAAACTGACGGATGAATCAGAATAAACCCTGCAAAAGTTTGCTCGTTCCGCAAAAAGTCGCGTCCTTTGTACAAGTAAATTCACAAGACTATGGCTGACAATTACATTGAACGACAATATGAGGCATACCAGGCACGGAAGGCGGCCTGGGAGAAAGAACGGAAGTATAAGAAGAAAAAACCGGCGGCTCCGGCCGAGGCTCCCCATCGCTCGGGGGCTTTCCTGCAAAATCAGGTGAAGAAGGTGGTGGCTGTGCACGACCTGTCAGGCGTGGGTCACGTGTCACTGATGGCGGTCATTCCGGTGCTTTCGTCCATGGGCTTTCAGGTGTGTCCGCTGCCCACGGCGGTGCTGTCCGCACATACGCAGTACCCCACGTACTCGTTCCTCGACCTGACTGACGAGATGAAGCGCATCATCGAGAACTGGGAGAAGATGAACGTGCACTTCGATACTTTCTACACGGGTTATCTGGGTTCGCCGCAACAGGCACAGATTGTGGAGGAGTTTATCCTGAAGTTCCGTGGGGAGAATGACATGGTGGTGGTGGACCCGGTGCTGGGCGACAACGGTCACCTTTACAAGGGTATCACCGAGGAGATGGTGACAGAGATGAAGAAGCTGATTCACCTGGCGGATGTCATCACGCCCAACCTAACGGAGCTGTATTACCTGCTGGACATGCCGTATCAGGAGCACATCACGGATGCGGAACTGAAACAGGCACTGAAGACGCTTTCCGACCGGGGTCCGGCCATCGTCATTGCCACGAGCGTGCCGGTGAGCGGTGACTCGCGTTCTACGTCGGTCTATGCCTACAACCGCTTTGGTGACCGTTACTGGAAGGTGACCTGCCCCTATCTGCCGGCACACTATCCGGGCACGGGCGACACGTTTACCAGTGTCATCACGGGAGCACTGATGCAGGGCGACAGTCTGCCCATTGCGCTCGACCGCGCCACACAGTTTATCTTGCAGGGCATACGGGCCACGTTCGGCTATGAGTACAACAACCTGGAGGGTATCATGCTGGAGAAGGTGCTCCACAACCTCGACATGCCGATTCAAATCAGCAGTTACGAGCTGGTGGAATAAGCGGCCACGCGAATCAGTACATACGTATCTGCCCGACGGGGAGTTCCACTTCACCGAAGGGTATCAAGGCATTGAACAGACGGATATGCCGGTAGTTTCCGAGGGAGGCGACCGGGATGTCCGTTTCTTTTATCTGTCCGGTGTCGAGCAGGTGTCGGCGCTGGGTACCGGCCAGCAGAGGCTGTGCGGGGGTGTGCCATTCGCATCCGTCCCAAAGGGCAATGTTGGCAATGGAGGTATCGGTGAGGAGTCCGTGGCGCACGATGAGCACGTCGTCGGCCGTATCGCGCAGGGCAAAGGCTTCGTCGAGCACGTAGCGGTCGGCCTGCTTGTAGCGGTAGTCGATGTCGTCCTGCACCACCAGTTGCAGACTGTGTACGGGGCGGACGTGGTAAGGAAAGTATTCCACGCGAATCACGTCGCGTGCATAAGTCAGGCGACAGCGGGTGCGTGCGGTGTAGGCTTCCGGACGGAGGTAGTCACACACGTGTAGGTCGGGCACGGGACCGAAGAAAGCACGGCGCGTGTCGTTCATGCGGCGGTCGTGCAGCGGGGCATGCCACACCTTGCCGTCTTCGATGCGGAGGGTTTCAATAAAGAGGCACATAGACTTTCTGTTTCATTTCTTCGTATTCATTTCGGGCTTCGCTGCGGAAGGTGATGCCTCCCCCGCTCTTGAACACCTTCGTGCCGTCGGGCTGCTGTTCCAGGAAACGGATGAGCACGGCGCTGTCCAGGTTGCGGCCGTCAAAGTAGCCGGTCACACCGGTGTAGAAACCACGGTCGTACGTCTCGGCCTCGCGGATAATCTGCACGGTACGGGGCTTGGGAGCTCCGGTGATGGAACCTGCCGGCAGAAGGCAGAAAAACAGGTCGCCCAGTTGTGAAGGATAGTCTTCGGGCAGACGGCCACGGATTTCGGAACTCATCTGGAGCAGCGGACCACGGTGTGTGTACAATTCGTCGAGGTAGCGGTAGCGGGTCACGGTGACTTCGGTGGCGAAACGGCTCAGGTCGTTACGGATGAGGTCGGTGATGGTAGCATGTTCGGCCGCTTCTTTCGGGTCGGCCAGCAAGCGTTCGCGGGCATCGGGCAGCGTGGCATCCATCGTACCTTTCATGGGGTGGGAATAGATAAAACCATCGGTTATCCGGACAAAGATTTCGGGCGAGAACACCACAAAGCGGTCGTTTACCCACAGTCTGTAGGGAGCACGGGCATGGTCGAACACCTGCCGCAGAGTGAGGTCGGTATTGACGGGGGTGGCACAGGTGTAGTTCACCAGGAAGGAATTGCCGCCATGCAAGTGACGGTGTACGATGTCGAATCCGCGACGGTACTCCTCAAAGCTCATCGGATGAGGCTCCCAGCAGAAAGAAACGGGGCGCGGAGTAGCGGACATTCCTTGCGGCACGTTCGTGGCTCCCGGAAAGGCAAACAGCAGTTCCGCAGAAGGCAGACGGTGGGGTTCTTCCACCAGGCATTTCTCGGCGGTATAATCTATCAGGAAAAAGAACGGGCGGCCTTCGCAGCCAAAGCGGTTCATGCGGGTGATGGCTTCCTCACGGCCACAAAAAGAGAGGGTATCAGTCATTTCGTTTGGTTTTGAAGGAACAGAGATAAAGGGTCACTCCCACGGCTACGGCAAGCATCATCGCTTTCAGCCAGAGGGCATCGAACATCAGGAAGATGCAATGCAGGGAGGTGAGCCACAACAGGCTCAGGGCGAGAATCTTGGCACGCAGAGGGATGGCGCGCGACTCACGAAAATCGCGGATATAAGGTCCCAGCAGCTTGTGGTTCAGCAACCACTGGTAGGCTCTCGGCGAACTGCGGAAAAAGAGAGCGGCCGAAAGCAGCAGAAAGGGCGTGGTGGGCAATACGGGCAGGAAAATACCGGCCACACCCAGTGCCAGCGACAGGAATCCGATGGGGAGGTAAATGTATTTCATGGCGCAAAAATACAAGGTAAACGGCACACCGCAGGCAGGAGTTTAGTTAATAACCTCAAAATCGGAAGGGCTGCACGTGGATAAGCTTGCAGAAAAAGAAAGTTTTCATCATATTTGTAATTGCTACAAGAAAGATTTTCTGGAAGAAAGCACGACCGACCACAAGGGCATCTACCGCCTGACGTATCACGTGGCGTCCTACTTCGAGCGGTTGCAGCAGGATTCGTTCTACCCGTTCATCGAAGTGGTGTTCGAAATCAAGGACGGCAAGCACTACCATGTGCCAATCACGCTTTCGCCTTACGGATATTCTACGTATAGAGGAAACTGAAAAAAGAATGGGAGCCTTTCAAGCTCCCATTTTTCGTGCCTTGCGGGTGCAATATCGCTTGCACTGGGCACAGATGTCATAACCCAGCATGGCTCCCAATATGAAATCTTCTTCCGGAGTGAGCAGGTTCAGGGGACGTGTCACCATCATGCGGATGGCTTCAATGCATTCCGCCTTGCCGAAGAAGAGATTGATGCGCTCGTCGTCCACCGGCTGAATCACAAACTTGATGCGCTGGCTTCGCAGACGTTTCACGGCAAAGTCTTCATATCGCTTGTTCGTGGTGTACAACACCATCTGACGCACGCCTTTCTTCAGCTCATAGATGTGGTTGAGAAAGACTTTCAGTTCTACGGGATTGATATCGGGAGTCATCATGGGCTACGGATTTAGAAGATAGAGAAATGAGGTCGGAAGGAATCAGGCCAGATCGGCTTTGAGCATCTCTGTCCAGGCCGACACACGGGCATCGGTCCGGTCGCTTTCGTTCACGTCGTCGAGGGCCAGTCCCACGAATTTTCCACCGGCTGCGGCCATGGAAGATGCGTAGGTGTAATCGCTGTCGGGCACAGCTCCCACGAAGGTGCATCCGCTGTCTTTCAGGTCTTCAAAGAGGATACCCATACCGTCGCAGAAGGTATCGGAATAGGATTCGGAATCACCGCAGCCGAAGAGGGCGATGGTCTTGCCGGAGAGGTTGGCGTTTTTCAGCACCTTGATGCCGTCGTACCAGTCGTCCTGCAACTCTCCGTCGCCCCAAGTGGAGGTACCTAGAATCAGGGCTTCGTAACTCTCTGCCAGGGCAGCATCCAGCTTGCTCACATCGTGTACGTCTTCAGGGGATACTCCCAGCTTTTCCGCTATCAGGCGGGCCACAGACTCGGTGGTGCCTGTGGTAGAACCATAAAAAATACCAGTTTTCTTCATTTTCTACATGTTTGATTTGACATCGCAAAGAAACGGCATCCGGTGCGGATTTGAAATACCTAAAAATTGGGATTTTGCGGGATTTTTCCGGCCGCTTTCTAATGGGTGAAAGAAAGAATTCTGTATATTTGTCGCATAAAAATAAGAAACAAGTATGAAACAGACTCTCTATGCATGGGCCAGCATCGTGGTGGGATGTACCATCCTGGCGGCCGGATTCGTATTCTTTATCAATCCCTATAACATTGTGCCCGGAGGAGTGTACGGGGCCAGCATCGTGCTCCACAACCTGTTCCCGTCCATTCAGGTGGGTACGTTCGGCTATATGTTCGACATTCCGCTGCTCATCCTGTCGGTGCTGCTATTGGGGGCAAAGTTAGGGATACGTACCATTGTGGCAGCCCTGCTCACTCCGTTGCTGATGAACACCATGTCGCAGCTGGTCTACCCTACCCGCGAAGCACTGGAGAGTCTGGACCCGGCACAACTGCTGGGAGGCAGCATGAACATGACGGACCACCTGATGCTGACGTGCATCATCGGGGCAGTGGTCATCGGTGTGGGTACGGGCATCGTGATACGCAGTCAGGCTACCACGGGCGGAAGTGACATCGTGGGGATGCTGCTACAGAAATATGCGCACATCCGTTTCTCACGGGCTATCCTGCTGGTAGACGGGGCCGTAGTGTGCTTCGGTCTGGTGGTTATCGGTTTCGGACTGGGTACGGCGAGCGACTCTACGCAACCTTCGTGGCACCTGTCGTTCTACTCGCTCATTTCCATCTTCATCATCTCGCGGGTCATTGCCTACATGATTAACGGGGCGAAGAACGACAAACTGATTTTCGTCATCAGCGACCATGAGTTGCAACCGCTTCACCAGTATATTCTGAAAGATTTAGACCGCACGGCTACCTGTATCAAGAGTTCGGGACTCTACACGGGCAAGGACAAGGAGATGATTTTCCTCGTGGTGAGCTACCAGGAGGTACAGGGTGTGAAACTGAAAATCAAGGAGGCCGACCCGCGGGCGTTTGTGGTGGTGACGGATGCGTACGACACCTTTGGCGAAGGATGGAAACAGCTTCCTTCTCCACACGAGATTTATCCGGAATAATTCATTTTCCGACTTTTAAGACAGAAAATCCGACATTCTGAAAAACGTACTACCGGGATTTATGTCATACCTTTGCATAAACAAAAGAACTTGCTTATGCCCACTCTTTTTACACATTTCCATCGTCTCCGCTCCGGCTTCACACAGGTGTGTTTCTGCCTGGGAGTTTTGTTGCCGGGCGGATGCGACATGATTGAATATCACCCGTACGACCTCGACATTGACGGAGAAACGGACGTGAACCGCCGGAACATCGAACGGATTGAAACGGCTACTTACGGGAAAGAGGAAATCCGGTTTGCCGTAATCAGTGACACGCAGCGCTGGTACGACGAGACGGAGGATGCCGTGGAGGCCCTGAACCGGCGCGATGACCTGGATTTCGTGCTTCATACGGGCGACATGTCCGACTTCGGTCTGAAACTGGAATTCGAGAAACAGCGCGACATTCTCAGCGGACTGAAGGTACCTTTTGTCTGCCTGCTGGGCAACCATGATTGTCTGGCTACGGGACTCGATGTGTTCCGCAAGATATTCGGCACGGAAGATTTCGCCTTTACTGCCGGTAACGTACGTTTTCTGTGTCTGAACACCAATGCCCTGGAGTTCGACTACTCGTCGGCGGTACCCAATATCCAGTTCATCCGCGAAGAAGGTGACCACGTGCCCGAAGGAGTGGGAAAAACCGTGGTGGCCATGCATGCAGGCCCTTTCTCCGAACAGTTCAACAACAACATCGCCGAGTATTTTCAGTATTATCTCCGGGAAATGCCCGACCTGCAGTTCTGTGTCTACGGCCACGGGCACAATATCAGTGTAGACGAGTTCTTCGACGACGGTATCAAGTACTACGAATGTACCTGCGCCAAGAAGCGCTCTTATCTGTTTTTCACCCTCAACTCAAACGGCTATACCTATGAAGTGGTCAATTTTTAAACTGCTGCTGGCAGGAGGAATGGCCGGAATGACGCTCCTGCCCCTTTGCGCACAAAACGACAGTATTGCTCCGGCCGTAAAGGAACGTCGCTGGGACAAGCGCGAGCACCTGCGTTATGATGAACGGTGGGAACGCCTGAAGCCCACTCACCTGAAATGGCAGTACGCCGGAGGAATGGGACTCAACTCAGTGGGCGTGGGCTGGGATTACGGACGCCGCTGCCAGTGGGAAACGGACTTCCTGGTAGGTTTCCTTCCGGCCAAGTATGCCGAGAAATTCCGTCTCACATTTACCGTGAAGCAAAACTACATTCCCTGGAGCATCTGCTTCAAGGAGCACTGGATGGCCGAACCCTTCTACTGCGGTCTGTACATCACCACCATTGCGGGCGACGAGTTCTGGAAGAAGGAACCGGGACGCTATCCCAACAAATACTATAACTTCAGTACCAAGATGCGCCCCTATATCTTCGTGGGACAGCGGTTCGGGTTCAGTCCCCACCACGACTTGGTGCGCCACGTCTCCCTGTTCTATGAACTGAGTACCTGCGAGCTGTATCTCATCAGCAAGGTAACCAACAAAAGTCTCTCCATGCGCGACATCCTGCGCCTGTCGTTCGGCGTGAAAGTACAGCTGTTCAGAGACGAATAGACACAGCCTGCAAAAAAAGATAAAAAAGGAACGGCAGCCGTTCGCCGTTCCAAAGTTTTCGTTATCTTTGCCGGAAAGTAAACAAAGGGGTGCCCCACGGATGTGTCCGGGCTGAGATTATACCCTACGAACCTGATGCGGTTAATACCGACGAAGGGATTGTTGATTCTGACATCTATTTCCTTTCCCCGTCCGCGGGATGCTCTCTTTGGTTTACACCCTAAAACAGTATGCTTATGAAACTATTGGTAAACAACAAAGAGACGGAACTTACACAAGGTCATACAATTGCCGCACTGGCACAGCAGCTGGAACTTCCGAAGCAGGGAGTGGCCATCGCGCTGCACAACCGCATGGTTCCGCGTGCGGAATGGGAAAACACCGTCCTGAACGAGGGCGACAGTCTGGTCATCATCAAAGCAGCTTGTGGAGGATAAGGCCATGGACATGAATCATTTCAAGTTGCAGTTCATCACACATTTCACCGACACGTATTCGTATCTCGACTCGGCCCGGATGGCCCTCGAAGGGGGATGCCGCTGGGTACAGTTGCGCATGAAGCACGCCTCGGACGAGGAGACGGAAGCGGTGGCCGTAGAGGTACAGAAACTGTGCCGCACGTACGGAGCCACTTTCCTCATCGACGACCGGGTGGAACTGGTGCGCAAGCTGAAGGCCGACGGAGTGCACCTGGGCAAAAACGACATGCCGATAGCCGAAGCACGAAAAATCCTTGGAAAGGACTTCCTCATCGGAGGTACGGCCAACACGTTCGACGACGTACAGGCACACTATGAAGCCGGAGCCGACTACATCGGTTGCGGACCGTTCCGCTTCACCACCACAAAAGAAAAGCTCAGCCCCATCCTCGGACTGGAGGGCTACCGTTCCATCGTACAGCAGATGAAGGCGGAAGGCATCCACCTGCCCATCGTAGCCATCGGCGGCATCACCCTGGAAGACATCCCTGCCATTATGCAGACCGGTGTAACGGGCATTGCCCTGAGCGGTACCATCCTGCGGGCAGCGAATCCGGTGGAAGAGACGAAGAAAATCGTAAGTCAATTAAAAATGAATAATGAATAACGAGAAACGAAAAATTTGTGGATGTGTTCATTTTTAGACAGAAGAACAAAAGAAACATATTTTTCAAATCCTCTTATTTTCAGAATTTCATCACAAACTTCAACTCACCTTTGCCGGTAAAGAAATTCCTACTTTACCACACAGAATAACGAGTAAAGGAACCAAAAAAAGAACGAAGCTCCGAAGCGATTTCGCCCCAAAGGAAGCCCCAAAACAAAAAACGGATCAAAGAGCAAAGAAGCAAAAACTCCCCACAGCGATTTCGCCAAAGGCGAAGAGCGACCAGCCAGCACAAAAATCCCGTCCTCAGTTTCGGACCGAAAAGCGGAGAAGCAGAGCACGGCGAAAAGAAGCGCAGGCTGTTTGAGCGAAGCGAGTTCCTGCGCTTCCGACGAGCGAAGCTTCGCAGCCGGTCCGAAACTGCAGACGGCGGTTTTTTCTTTTTGTTACCTTTTTCTTTTTGCCGCCAAAAAGAAAAAGTAAGAGCAAGCAATAAACAAAATAGATAAAACAATGGAAAAACTAATCATTGCGGGAAAAGAATTCGAATCCCGCCTATTCTTAGGAACAGGAAAATTCAACTCCAACCAACTCATGGAAGAAGCCATCCTAGCTTCCGGCACAGAAATGGTGACCGTAGCCATGAAACGTATCGAACTTGACAACAAGGAAGACGACATGCTGAAGCATATCATCCACCCCCATATCCAGTTGCTCCCGAACACCTCGGGCGTGCGCACCGCAGAAGAAGCCGTGTTCGCCGCACAGATGGCCCGCGAAGCCTTCGGCACCAACTGGCTGAAACTGGAAATCCATCCCGACCCGCGCTACCTGTTGCCGGATTCTACCGAGACGCTGAAAGCTACGGAAGAGCTGGTGAAACTGGGATTCGTGGTATTGCCTTACTGCCAGGCCGACCCGACCCTGTGCAAGCGTCTGGAAGAAGCCGGAGCGGCTACCGTGATGCCACTGGCTGCCCCCATCGGTACGAACAAGGGATTGCAGACACGCGACTTCCTGCGCATCATCATCGAGCAGAGCAACGTGCCGGTGGTAGTGGATGCCGGCATCGGTGCACCGAGCCATGCCGCTGAAGCCATGGAAATGGGTGCCGCTGCCTGCCTGGTAAATACCGCCATCGCCGTAGCCGGAAATCCGGTAGAAATGGCCGTAGCCTTCAAAGAAGCTGTCATTGCCGGACGCCGTGCCTACGAAGCCGGACTGGGTATTCAGGCCGATAACCTCGTGGCATCTGCCTCCTCTCCCCTCACTTCTTTCTTGAATGAATAAATCCTGATTTTCTCAACCGGTAGGGACTGTTCCCTACCCGCAAACAAACCCCGATTTATATGGAAAAAGAAAAAGACCAAAAAGCATACGCCCATGCAGAGAAAGCCTACATGCAGGGCACCCTTTTCCCCTTTGTAAAGGTAGGCATGCAGAAAGTGAACCTCACCCCGACGGTGACCGTAGTAGACGGCAAGAAGGTAATGACACCTAATGCACCGGTGTACGTGTACGACACGAGCGGCCCGTTCAGCGACCCGAACATTGAAATCGACCTGAAGAAAGGACTGCCGCGCATGCGTGAGAGCTGGATTACCTCACGCGGCGATGTGGAACAGCTGCCGTCCATCACCTCGGAATACGGCAAGATGCGCCGCGATGACCACTCGCCTCGACCACCTGCGCTTTGAGCACATCGCCCTGCCCTACCGCGCCAAGGAAGGCCACAGCTGCACGCAGATGTACTACGCCAAACAGGGCATCATCACCCCGGAAATGGAATACGTGGCCATCCGCGAGAACATGAACTGCAAGGAGCTGGGCATCGACACCTACATCACTCCTGAGTATCGTACGTGACGAGATTGCACGCGGACGTGCCGTTCTTCCTGCCAACATCAACCACCCGGAGAGCGAACCGATGATCATCGGCCGCAACTTCCTCGTGAAGATCAATACCAACATCGGTAATTCTGCCACTACCTCCAGCATCGAGGAAGAGGTGGATAAGGCTGTATGGTCTTGCAAGTGGGGAGGCGATACCTTGATGGACCTCTCTACCGGTGACAACATCCACGAAACCCGTGAATGGATTGTACGCAACTGCCCTGTGCCAGTAGGAACCGTGCCTATCTACCAGGCTTTGGAGAAGGTAAACGGCAAGGTAGAGGATTTGAACTGGGAGGTATTCCGTGATACCCTCATCGAGCAGTGCGAGCAGGGTGTTGACTACTTCACCATCCATGCCGGCATCCGTCGTCACAACGTGCATCTCGCCGATAGCCGTCTCTGCGGAATCGTGAGCCGTGGCGGTAGTATCATGAGCAAGTGGTGTCTCTATCACGACCAGGAAAGTTTCCTCTATGAGCACTTCGACGATATCTGCGACATCGTGGCACAGTACGACGTAGCCCTTTCTTTGGGCGATGGTCTGCGCCCAGGCTGTATAGCCGATGCCAACGATGCAGCCCAGTTTGCCGAGTTGGATACCATGGGCGAGCTTGTTACCCGTGCCTGGGACAAGAACGTGCAGGCATTCATCGAGGGTCCTGGTCACGTGCCATTGCAGAAGATCAAGGAGAACATGGAGCGCCAGCTCGACCACTGTCACGAGGCACCATTCTACACCCTCGGCCCGCTGGTTACCGATATCGCTCCAGGTTACGACCACATCACATCAGCCATCGGTGGCGCACCAGATAGCATGGCTCGGCACCGCCATGCTCTGCTATGTAACACCTAAGGAGCACCTCGCCTTGCCTAACAAGGAAGATGTGCGCACAGGTGTGGTAACCTATAAGATTGCCGCTCATGCAGCCGATTTGGCAAAGGGTCATCCAGGTGCAACCATCCGCGACAACGCCCTCTCCAAGGCACGTTTCGAGTTCCGCTGGAGAGACCAGTTCCACCTCTCTCTCGACCCAGAGCTTGCCTTGAAGTATTTCGAGGAGGCAGGTCATACAGACGGTGAGTACTGCACCATGTGTGGTCCAAACTTCTGCGCAGCCAAGTTGACACACGATTTGAGAAAGTTTAAAAAGTAAGAAAATGTTTTCAGACGAATTAAAGAATATCAGTTGGGAGGAGACCACGGAGCGAATAGCTCGAATGACCGATAATGATGTGCGTCGTGCCCTTGCCAAGGACCATTGCGATGTGAACGACTTCATGGCGCTGATTTCACCTGCAGCCGAGCCATACTTGGAGGTAATGGCGCGTCTTTCCCGCAAATATACCGAGGAGCGCTTCGGAAGACCATGTCGATGTTCATCCCTCTCTACATCACCAACTCGTGCTCTAACTCGTGCGTGTACTGCGGCTTCCATCGTGAGAATCCGATGGCTCGTACCATCCTCACCCGAGAGATTGAGAACGAGTACAAGCCATCAAGAAGCTGGCTCCATTCGAGAACCTGCTTCTTGTTACGGGCGAGAACCCAGCCAAGGCTGGCACCCCATATCTTGCCAAGGCAATCGACATCGCCAAGAAGTATTTCTCTAACGTGAAGATAGAGGTAATGCCGCTCTCTACAGAGGATTACAAGACCCTCGCCGACCATGGTATGAACGGCGTCATCTGTTTCCAGGAGACCTACAACCACGCCCGCTACAACGTGTACCACCCACGTGGCATGAAGAGCAAGTTTGAGTGGCGCTGCGACGGGTTCGACCGCATGGGTATGGCAGGTGTCCATTCCATCGGTATGGGTGTGCTCATCGGCTTGGAGAAGGAATGGCGCACGGATGTAGTGATGATGGCTCATCACCTGCGCTACCTGCAGAAGCATTACTGGAAGACCAAGTACAGCGTGAACTTCCCTCGTATGCGCCCTGCACAGAACGAAGGTTTCCAGCCAAACTGCTTCATGACCGATAAGCAGTTGGCACAGGCAACTTTCGCCATGCGTATCTTCGACCACGATGTAGATATCTCCTACTCTACCCATATAATTCCCTTCAGAAGGCATCCTGAGGCCATTATCCCGACTTCCGGATGCCTTTCTGTCTTTTCATCCATCCCCTTATCTCTTATTCCTTATGAAACTGACTGAAAAAGAAGCTGCACGCTACAACCGACAGATTCTGCTCAACGAAATCGGCGAGACAGGACAACTCCTGCTGAAGCAGGCCCGCGTACTCATCGTGGGAGTGGGCGGACTGGGGTCGCCCATTGCCCTCTACCTGGCCGGAGCCGGAGTGGGCACCATCGGACTGATTGACGACGATACCGTGAGCGAGACCAACCTCCAGCGGCAGGTACTCTACAGCGAGCCTGAAATCGGACTCTCCAAGGCCGAACAGGCCAAACTGCGCCTGCAGACCCTCAACTCCGACATCCGCGTGGAAGCCTGGAACGAGCGGCTCACCCCGCAGAATGCCGAATGCCTCATTGCCAACTACGACATTGTGGTGGACGGCTGCGACAATTTCCGCACGCGCTACCTCATTAACGACACCTGCGTGCGGCTGGACAAGGTGTACGTGTACGGTGCCATCCGCGAGTTCGACGGGCAAGTCTCCGTGTTCAACTACCAGGGCGGTCCCGACTACCGTACCCTCTTCCCCGACGAAGAAGAAATACTCGCCATGCCTCACCCCTCCAAGGCCGTGCTGGGTGTCACTCCGGGCGTAGTAGGCTGTGTGGAAGCCAGCGAAACCATGAAAGTCATCCTGGGCAGTCCGTACGTGCTGAGCGGAAAACTCTGGCACATCGACCTGCGAAGTCTGGAAAGCTACGTCATTTCGCTGGTATAGTTTCCCGTCCGACCCGTTGAAAATCACGGTTTTCGGTGATGCACAGCTCCTCAGATAGCTTTACTTTTGTACAAACGTAAATTATCCTATTATTCTTATCTTTAGTATGAACAAAAGTAAAGCAACGACAGCCCTGAAATCGCTGCTGGTTTCAGGCTGTGCCCTTTTTGTATGGGGCATGACACCCGTATTTTTAGCCTCCACCCTTACCTCGTGCGAAAAATTAGAGGATATTTTAGGAGGAGGTGATGATGATGAAGACGACGGAGACGGAAGCAGCTCGGGCAATCTGAACGGAGTGGGTACTACCGACGGAGCGGCTCCCTATTTCAATCTGGAAACGACCCGCATCGAATTGCCTGCCGTAAGAGACGGAGAAGGCATACAGGTGAAATGCCAGACCAACATCATGAGCATGCGCTATGTGCTGGAGAAATTCAAGAAATTCAGCGAAGGTGAACTGACCGAGCAGGAGGACTATTCGTTCATCCTGGAAAATCCGGAGTATTCGTTCTACGGCGAAGAGTACCTGCAGTATTACACCAACTACTCCAGCGAGAAACAGACCGACAACCTGCTGATTTATGCCACCGACAAAGACAGTCTGCTGGCCACCATCCCCATCGAACAGGCGGCTGCCCCTCATATCAGCGTGACCAAAGCAGATGCAGGTGTCAATGAAATCACACTGACACTGGAAGGACAGAACGAAGCCCGTTTCTATTCCACCTACATTTCTACCGACAGCATCCCCTTGTTCGAAGTCATTCAGGATTTGAAAAACGGAGGCTCAGGACTTCCTTTTGAATACCTCTTCGACCTTCAAAGCCAGCCTACGTGTACCTTCTCCGGACTGACGGAAGCAACCAAATACTACATCTACCTGCAAGGCGGTACGGAACCGGGGCCTCTGCATGGACTTTCACTGTACACCGTCACTACTGCCATGCGCGGCAAGGAAGATGCGCTGATTATGAAATACGCGTTGAACAACCTGAACAACCGCACAGTATATCTTCCGTTTGAAGGACGGGTGAAAGGTGTCATCGACTGGGGCGACGGGGTGACCGAGGTGCTCGACAAATCATACGTATATTCGGCCGACTTGTCACACGCCTATACCCAAGGTGCTGAATCTACCGTAGAAGTAGCCTTCAAAGGTACGGTAGAATCTCTGACAACCAACAGCACAACCAAGGGAGAAATCCTCAAGAGTTCACTCATCGGCATCACACAATGGGGTACGCCCGAACTGAAAACACTGAGACTGGAAGACGTTACCGCACTGACCCAGCTGGCTGCCGACACCAAAGGAGCACTGTCCGCCATCACGGACTTCACCTCCTGCTTTGAAGGCTGTACGGGACTGACCAACCTCCCCGAAGACCTGTTTGCCATGGCCACCGGCGCCGAAACGTTCGACAGAGCCTTCCAGGGCTGTACGGGACTGACTTCACTTCCGCTCAATCTCTTCGCCCAGAATTCCAGTGCCCGCAACTTCAACGAAACCTTCTCCAGCTGCACAGGGCTGCTCTACCTGCCCGAGGACCTCTTTGCAAACAACAAAGACATCTATGTCATGAACGATGTGTTCAGCGGATGTGAAAACCTGAAAGAGATTCCGGCCGGACTGTTCCGTAACAATACCCGTTTAGGATACATACAATGTGCCTTCTCAGGATGCAGCTCGCTCACCAGTCTGCCCGAAGGACTGTTTGCCAACTGTCCGGGCATACAGAGTGTGTCAGAAATCAACTCCGTCATGGATGCCTACGGTCTTTTCTCGAATTGCACCTCATTGACTGAAATCCCGGAAGACTTGTTTGCCAGCATGACCAAGGTTACCAGGTTAGATGGCATATTCAAGGGATGTACCTCCCTCCGCGAGATTCCCGAAAAGCTGTTTGCAAACAACACACAGGTGATTTCCATGTGGGAAGCCTTTGCCGGATGCAAGAGCCTGCAACGCATTCCTGTCGGACTGTTCGACTCCATGCGCACCCTGCAAGCTGTCCGTCTCTTGTTCAAAAGCTGCAGTTCGCTCACCGGCGAATCGCCCTACACCCTGATAAACGGAAAAAAAGTGCACTTGTATGAACGTAAGGATTACCCGAATGAATTCCTTGAAATCACCAGTCACACCAGCGCGTTCAACAACTGTACGAACCTGACCGACTATGAATCCATTCCGAGCAACTGGAAATAAACGAGTCCCGATTTTTGCATAATTATCCTTCCCCTGCCAGAGCAAGATAAAAAACAAAGGCCTGGCAGGGGATTTTTCATGCCTCAATTTCCAATTCTCTGTTTTTTATGCTAACTTTGGGAATCAAACCTTTATCAAAAGTACCATCATGCATACTAAACAACTCACCGACATTCTGCTGGTATTCCTCTGCATCTTCTGCTTCACCAGCTGCGACCACGACGACGTAAACTTTCCAACTTTCACATTCAATGAAAACGGAGAATGTGAGCCAGCGTCTCTCACCCCCATTTCTTCCGCCCGCTTCGAAGAGGACGTAGTGGGATACGGCTGGAAGCACGTCCACACCTACGAAATCAATCCCGACGGCACTTGCCAGACGCAGGATTATTACAAAGACTTAGATGGCGCCGGGCCAATCCAATATTATGTGGAAAGCCACTCGTCCCTGAAAGTATACATGTACGTGGATGCCTATCCTGCATTGGGCTTCTGGACTTATACCTATACTTACTCGGATGAGAACCGTCTGCTCGACGGCCAGCGCACGGTGTTCCAGCTACTCTCCGTCAACGGCGACACGATGGAGCTACTTGTCCACCTGGGAGTGCGAGCAGGAGGAACCGATATCTACGGCTATTCCATCTATCAGCGGATGACGGCGCAGGAACTGGAAGATGTGCAGAAAACATATCACACAGATTTGTCGGACATCCGCGAACTGACCGTATCGGTACAGGAAAATCCGCTCATCATCTCCAGAAAAGAAACGGAATTCGACGTACTGAGCAGCAACGGTCCTTTCATTTTTAAACCAGCCAGAGAAGGCAGTTGCGAAATCACCTCACAAGGAAACCATGTCAAGGTCAAGCTGCTGAGCAACGGAGTGCATCTCACAGGCTACGACCGTCTGCGTCATTGTGAGGTGGTCATCTTCTCTACCGATGAGGAACTGGAACCCGAAGGTACGGACATCTACGACTTCACGTACACGGAAATCACCGTCAATCCGGAAAAGAAACTCTTTGCACCCGATGGCCATGAAATCTCCTACGACCTCGGCAGCATGGAAGTCACCCCGCGCAAAGAATACACCGGAAGTATCCTGAGCCAGTATGCTCCCGTGGCCTTGCTTGCCGTGGACACAAACGGACAGGCACGCTATCTGCGCATGAACAGCGGCAAAATCAGCTTCAAGGACCTTCTTCCGCAAGAAGTGCTCGACCTGCTGACGGAAGGTACAGACGGAACCTCTCTCACCTACAAGCTGGAACTGATTACGCCCGACTGCGAGGTGTTCCAGGTTCTGCCTTTCAAAATCACCTATAAAAAATAGTGCAAGTTTCATGAAGCTTATCCGTCTGCTTCCCATATTGCTTCTCATCGGACTCTCCTGCCTGACGAGTTGCCAGAAAGAAGAAATTCCGTCTGCCGACAACGAACGGACACTCTTCATGTACCTGCCGTGGGCTACCAACCTGACGAGTTATTTCTACCAGAATATCGAGGATATGGAAGACGCCATCTCCCGCAGAGGGCTGGACAAGGAGCGGGTGCTCGTCTTTCTGTCTACCAGTTCCACGGAAGCAGAACTGTTTGAAATCACGGTCAATAACGGTACCTGCACCCGGCAGATACTGAAAGAATACACCCGTCCCGCATTTACGACCGAAGAGGGTCTCACGGGCATTCTGAACGACATGAAATCGTTTGCTCCCGCCAAAACCTACTCCCTGATTGTGGGTTGCCACGGTATGGGATGGTTGCCCGTCGCCCAAAGCAAGGCACGTGCCACTACGAAACCCCGCTATCACTGGGAATACTCACACACTCCCTCCATTCAGCATATGGACGGCTATTCTCCCGTGATTTTCTATGATTTCGGCGATTACGTCCGTGCCCTTTGCGGCGATGATGCAGAGCAACTGGCCCAGTTTGAGACTTTGCTGGAACAAGTCGTTCCCTACAAGGCACACACCGAGAAATATTTCACTGCGGCCTGCGGTCCGCTTCCTATAGAGCATTATTCCGGCATCACCACCTCCGCACCCAGCACAAACAGCTTGGCAAGTTCCTACTCGCAGACTTCGTGGTATCTGGCTACGCATTGATAATAATATTTATATCGTCCGGATACTATCAGGAAGCACAGAATTCATTACATTTGCAGAAACCAAACCCGATATTTATGAATCGCAGACTACTATCCGTCACCGTGTTTCTGGCACTGATGCTGACTTCCCTGCTGGCCGGACGCCATAACTACCACGTGACACGAAACGAAATAACAGCCGACCTGAATCAGGCACTGGCACTGACTTTACTGGAAAAGAAGGAGCCCATTGTGACACAAGACACGATACGGGCATACAAGCAGCTCCGGCGTACTTCGGGCGGACAGGTACTGATTGCCGTGTCCGATGAACGGTTCTGCCGACACCTGAAGAACCGGCGACTGAAGGAAACTTCTTTCCTCACGTTCGATGTGGTGGACAAGGAGTATCAGGGCGGTTCGACGGATGAACAGGCCATCTACAGCGATACACTGATGATAAGAAACGAACACGCAGGCGAGACACTGGCCCTGAAAGGCTATACCCGTCTGTCGGCAGCGGCCGTATTCGGCATGTCCGACCAGCGCTTGCCTGCCGGACTGATGGCAGCGGCTATCCTCTGGACCATCGGCTCGATGCTGTACTTACGGAAAAGAGAGAAAGAGAATCTGGTGCTGCAACCCGTAGAAGGATACGGACAACCGGCTGAAGATGGTACACAATCTACCGAAGATTTCGGGGAACTGACGTATTCGGATGCGGACGACCGTTTCTACGGCGCCGACCACACGCCTATCCACTTCACCCCCATGCAACAGCAACTGATGCGGCTGTTCTGGCAGTCACCTTCCCACTCCATCTCGAAAGAGGAAATCTGTGCGGCACTCTGGCCCAAGAAAGACGATGCCAACGATACGCTCTACACCCTTATCCGCCGGTTAAAACCCATTGTAGAGGAGCATACGCGACTGAAAATAGTGGCCGACAGAAGACGAAACTATTCCTTGGAAATCAACGAATTGAAAAGTTGACAGCGAATTATCAGGCAAATGTCAGCGTTGGTTTTTGACGCCTTCGTGACAGCCTCCTACTTTTGTTCCTGAAATTTACACACAGGAACAAATGAACACACTCAGATTACTTTTCCAGCAGGAGGCCGAAAGCCGGCTTCTGCTGACCGTCTCCCGATTTCTGGCCAGCATCTTTCTTCTTTTATTGCTGGCCCTCCCCACTCTCGCACAGGAAGTGGAACCCACCGTGGAACTAGGCGAAGTGGAGGTCAAGGCCGACCGGATTATCCACAAGACCGACGGCCTGCTGCTCTATCCCTCCGAACAACAGAAAGCTTCTTCCCGCTCGGGTTACAGTCTGCTCCAGCAACTCACCCTCCCGAATATCCGTGTGGACGAGGTGGCCCACAGCATCTCGGCCATCGACCAGCGGGGAAGCGTACAGATTCGCATCAACGGCATCATTGCGGACAAGGCAGAGATGCTGTCGCTCGACCCGAAGAGCATCCGCAAGATTGACTTCATCGACAACCCTGGTGTGCGTTATGGCGACGGCATTGCCTACGTCATTGACATCACTACCCGACGGGCAGACAACGGATATACTTTAGGAACCTCGCTCACCCAGGCACTGACTACCCGCGACGGCGATTACACAGTATACGGCAAATGGAACACGGAAAAGAGTGAGCTGTCGCTGAACTACAGCTTCGGCTACCGGGATTTTAAAGGAATACGGACGGAAGAAACCGCGCACTACCACCTGAACGACGGCTCCATTTATACCATCCAGCGCAACGACCTCGCCTCGCGCAACCGGAGTCTGAGCAACCAGATGAAACTGACCTACAACCTGGCCGACTCCAGCCGCTATGTGTTTCAGGCTTCACTGAGCGGCGACTTCAGTCACGTGCCGGATGATTTCAGTCAGAAACAGATTGTGGACGGGACACAGACGTACACCGCCCTCGAACAGCAACAAAGCCAGAGCAGCAGTCCGGTGCTCGACCTCTACTACTTCCAGCAGCTCTCCCCCCGACAGTCGCTTACCCTCAATGCCGTGGGCACATACATCGGCACCCGCTCCTCCGACAGCTACGACGAAGGTTCGCCCTACCGTTACGACGTGGACGGACGCACCTACTCCCTGCTGAGCGAAGCCATCTATGAAAACCGGTTGAAGCCCTTCACCCTTTCTGCCGGCCTCAACTACAACCAGAAATACACGAACAATGAATATACGGGCGATGTTTCTTCCGTCACCCCCATGCACCACAACCGCGTGTATCTGTTCTCCGAGATCAAGGGAACGTGGGACAAGCTACGCTACTCGGCAGGCATCGGAGGCAGCTACCTGCACTACCGCCAGCAAGCCCATTCGTACGATTACTGGAGTTTCTGTCCGAAAGCAGCCCTGAGCTACAACTTCACCCACTCTCTGCAACTGAGTTACAATTTCCAGCTGAACGAACGCACCTCACGGGTGGCCATGATCAGCGATGCCGCCATCCGCACCAACCGCATGGAATGGACCGTAGGCAGTCCCGACCTCAAGCCCAACCGGGAGACGTATCACACCCTCCGGCTGTCGTACAACGACTCCCGTCTGCAAGTCAATCTGCAAGGCTTCTACAAGAAATGTCCTCACCCCAACATGGCGGTGTACGAACGCACGTCCGACGACCGGTTCATCTATACCCAGCGCAACCAGAAAGAGATTGACGCCCTGCACGCCATGGCCTATGCAAGCTACTGGCTGATGCCGGAAAAGCTCTCCGTCACGGCCTACGGGGGACTGTTCCGCTGCTTCAACTTCGGCCACGACTACACTCACTGCTACACGTCCTACTTTGTCACGGGAGCCCTCAACGCCTACTTAGGCAACCTCTCCCTCCATGCCTACGCCGACAACGGTTCCCGCTTCCTGGAAGGGGAAACCAAAGGCTACAGCGGAGGCGACATCGCCCTGAAGGCTGCCTACAGCTACAAAGACTGGCAGTTTGCCCTTATCTGGCAACAGCCCTTTCAACACAAATACAAAATGTTCGAATCGGAAGTCCTGAACCGGAACCTCCAGAAAACCACTGCCCTCTACAGTAGCGACGCCTGCAACCTCGTCAACCTGACCGTAACGTGGCGACTGACTAAAGGACGCAAGTTCCTCGCTGTCAACCGCTCCATCCAGCTGAAGGACAGTGACACGGGGATTATCCGATGAAAAAAGAAATTCTCAGGTAAGTATTCCGCTTGCCTGAGAATTTTTCAATGAGTTGCACGCTGCAACCACCGGTTACAACCGTTTCCCAACAGTACCCCCAAGAATACGCTCACAAAGATGCGCCAATCATCGACAAGGCCCATCCATTGTGTGACGAACAGACAGAGACTGCACACTACGGCTGTGACCACCAAGCTCCATAACAACGGTTTCATTTTCATAGGCATTTGTTTTGATTACAAGCGTAAAGATACAAAAACTTACCTAAAAACGACTTTTTGAGAAAGAAATAATTATTTCTGACAGACTTATTTGTCTAAACCACCCCGATAAAATCAAGAAACTTTGGCGGCACGCTCGAAAGTAACCGGAATGGCATACCTCACTTTCTCCGGTTTTCCGCTTTGCCGCCCCGGTTTCCATTTCGGCATCAGCTTTACTACTCGAAGAGCCTCTTCGTCCAATGCCGGATTCAGTCCCCGCACCACCACCGGATGAATAATATTTCCTTCTTCATCTATCACAAACTGTACGATGACCCGAGGAATTCCAATCGTTTCAGGCACAAGCGTCTTGTCATAGTGCAGGTTCTTCCGAATAAAATCCATCAAGGCCGACATGCCCCCGGGAAACTCCGGCATCTCCTCTACCACGTCATACGCAATATCCATATCCTTTTCCTCTGCCACTTCCTGCAAAGGCTGTGACGAAGGCTCCTTGTCCGCAGCATCCCGCTCTTCCACCTTGTGGCCAATCCGGAATTCCGCAGCAAAATACCAGTCGTGATAATTATCCCCAATATCCATTTCCTTCACCACACGATAGATGCCCGGCGTAAGCACATGAAGTGACGGATACAAACTGGCAGAAAAGGGATAAATTTTATTGGATGGAAGAAAACGTTCTTCAAGTGTCCAAACCGTTGCTCCAGGCAAAAACAACCATTTTTCCCCTTCCTTCCGAAGCACCCAGTACGGCGACCCCATTGAGATGCTCTGTCCGCTCCGGTTCACGATTCTCACTGCCACGGATTCCGTATTTGGCGGATACACCGCCTTCTCCGTGTACATCTTGATGCCGAAAGTATCCGTACACATCGGTTGGGTGAAATAAGTAGCTGCATCCTCTTTCCCGTCGTTTACCACAATTGCCGCATAATTCAGCACCTTCTGCCGGAACTCTTTCTGCAATGCCTCCGAATTCACCATCCACGACATATACAGCGTGTCATTATCCTGGAATCCCCCAGAATTCAGGTTTTCTATGACACGGTCCTTGGGATGCTTCTCCCTGTACCGGCTAATTTTGTCGAGCAGTTTCCGATGCTGAGCCTTGGATATAAGTTCAAACTCCGCGTATGCCGTACGTGTATTCCGGTTGAATGATTTGTAAATACGATACCTGCCGGGACGGTTCTTGTCCGTATAAAATTGAATAGTCTGCCGGTGTGTAGGATAATCGGGCGTAAACACCCACAATACATCGTTGATTATCGGATTGGTAGGCTGAGGTTCCCATTGCTTTACTGCTTCGTTGTAATATACCAGACTATACCTTTCCCCACTGTCATATTTCTGATTCGCACGATTGGCAATGAAGACCTTGACCTTGGAAGTCGCTACAGGATAATAATCATATTCTGTATGCATATAAAGCGAATCCGCAGAAAGAGGACGGCCGGAAGGAATATCCCGTACCACCGGTTCCAGCACCATCGCCACCGGTTGAGGCGGAGTGTCTGTAGAAGTTTCCGTATCCGGCTCCTCTGCTGCAAGCGTATCATCCGTTACTTCCGGACTCTGTACTGCCGGAGGAGTCTCCTTTACCAAAGCAACATCCGATTGTGCTTTTCGTTTGCCCGTGCAGCCGACACACATCATGCAAGCCACCGCCACAAACAATTGAAAAAATGCATTTGTTTTCATACGCTATTGGGATAATTAATTTGTATTCTGCACAGAAGGTTTAAACGCAACAGAAAAAGCAAACTTTACATTCCGGTTCTTCCCGGCTTGTCTGCCCGGTTTCCATTTCGGCATCAGACTGACGATGCGCAAGGCTTCTTCATCCAACGCCGGATTTGTACTCCGCAACACCACAGGGTTGGTGGCATTTCCCTTCTTATCTACTACTATTTGAATGATGACACGCTCCCTCTTTTCAGCCTTGTCATGCCGCAGGTTTTTCCGGATAAACTCCATTAAAGCAGGCATACCACCGAGAAACTCCGGCATCTCCTCCACTACCTGATAAACTGTTTGCTCATCTTCCTTTCATTGTATTATCGATTTTTCCGTAAAACAATTTTCTGTTATTTATCTATCCAGAACTCGGCACTTACTGTAATTTCTTCCCTCCCGTCATGGAATGATTGAATAATCCGATATTTTCCGGATGTAATTCTATAGCAACTGACAGGATAACTAAAACAATAATAATCAGGAGCAAAGTTTAACTGCATACCTACATCTCCAAAGCCATACATTCCATTCATCTTTGCACCCATCCACGAACCGTTTTCCCATTTCTGCAACGTCCAGTCACCACCAAAAATCAGCGACTTACGCTTAGGATTCAATAGGATAGCATACACATTCTTTGTATCAAGCGGATAATGGTTCTGTATCATATTCATCCGCACAGTAGTCCCCAGCGTATCACAGTTCAGGCATTGTGCATCGGCAGGTCCAATCTGCATAACCTGTTTTTTTGATGCCGTGCGATTGCATCCCAGTCCGCATATTGCCATCATCGCCACGAAATAAATATACCAGTTTTTCATACTCCACACATTTTTTATTTAACCTCAAAACTGTCTGTCAAAAAAGAATGTGTTCATCACCTCTACTAAATGACTTCTGAACACGGTATTTCCCTTTTGGAATGCAATATTCATTCAGTTTATAACGGAAGCAATACAGCAAAGGAGCCTTCTTTATCATAAAGGCATCACTATTCCATACAATCGTATAGGAGGTATCCCTTTGCTCCGGCGGACACCATTTATCATTTTTCCACAAATAGAAACGCATATCCCGTCCGAACTCCAACGGAATGTCCGTCGGATTGCTTACAAATACATTAATCACGGGCATATTTTCTGTATATACTTCATATTCTGTCCACAGACGGGTTTCTCCGTTATATGCTTCAGGTAAATCTTTTGTATACCAAAGTTGACACTGACGTAATTCGTATGTTACTGTATCTTGAAATGAAGCACAAGTATCAGCAACCACAATGGATGTCATGCTGTCCGCACCTCCGATAACAGCTGTAGAGGTAGCCTCCTGTACAGGCTGTCCAGGCTTATTTACACAGGCCGCCAGCAAAATCAATATGACACATGCAATCTCTTTTCTCATATTCATTCCATTTTAATGAAAACAATTATTCCTTTTATCTATTTCATCAGTATCGGTTTATCACACGGTGTATAGCCGATAACCAGCACATCAGTATCCGGATTAACAGTAGCAGAAGAATCCAGTTTATATTGAACTACAAGTGTATCTTTACCTGCCTTCAATAAAGTAGGGACATTCATCACCTTTTTAAAAGTGTCCAATGCTGTTTTCCGAAACGACCGGTTGCTGCAAGAAATGATTTTCGGTTGCACGATATATCCATTACTGTCCACTACATATTCAATGCGAAGCAGACATTCTTTTCCCTTGGCCAGCAACTTTACCGGATATTTGCTTTCCTTATGTAAAGTCTTGATAAACCATTTATAGTCACGAAATTCATCTAAAGATTTATCCAAGCCAAATATTCCTTTCGGAGCCTCCTTGCGCCATGAAGTGCCAAACTTCTTATCCAGATAATCAAAAACCACCTGATTATAAGCTGTCAGCAGATGATTGGGAACACCCAGATAACAGTCCAGTGTTCCATCTTTCTTCAATGGATAAAAAGCGTCATAACTCACACCATACTTCTCCCAGAAAAAGTGTGTGCGGATTTTCTGTTCCTGCCCTTCCAGTATTACCCGGCGCAGCTTGGGATGTCCCTTGAGGATATTTTCTTTCGACAACTCCAGCGAACAGTCATATTTCAAAATATAATCATACCATAAGGGAAGTACCATACGCAGCGTGTCATTATGCTGCGAAGGGAGAGTTATTACCGTATCACAAGGAGCGAGTCCCACATATTCCGCTTTCAGATGATAAGTTCCGGCCTCCAGCCCCTTTATCCGGAAGCAGCCGGTAGAATCTGTCAGCCATCCTTGAAACGGTTGTTCAACCATGCTCAAATTGGAGCCAACCAGCACAGCATGTACCACATCATAAGGAGGACGTTGACGGACGGATTCACCATACACCCGACCCACAATCGTGTATTTTGCAGAATCACCCTTATTATGCGTTATATCCTCCTGCAAAGGCATAGTAAAACTCCGATATTCCATAGTGTACTTTCCGTTGATAAAAAGCACCTCCCACGGATAAATGGATTTCAGCGTTTCTTTAAAAGCGAGGGCCAGCGGATGATTTCCGTCTTCTATCGTTTTTCGTGAAGAACGCAGAAAGAAAAAATGCACATCACAATCCACGAAGTGACCGTCATCCGTCATTTGGAAATCACCTATTACAAAAATGATCTGTTCTCCTCGGTATTCAGGAAACCGTTTCCAGGGAAAACGACAGGCAATCTCCTTTTGCGCTTTCTTCAAATTCAAACCGGGTCTCCGGTAATTATGATAAGTCTGCGTTTTCAACACTTTACCGTTCTGGACGGTCAAAATCTGTTCCGTTTCCATGTTACGGTCGAAACCGTCATGCACATATCTCACCAAATTTCCTTTTCCGGCTCGAAGCTCCCCACTGAACCAACGGGCTTGAATTTCTCCATCTTTATAATAAGAAGGGAAAAGCGACTGCAAATCTTTCCCCTCATACACCAGTGTAGATTCTTTATTGCTGGCTTCATCGTAGACATCGGCTTCTATCCGTCGTAGGCAAAGATAACCGTTACGTATTTCCCATGAAGCCGTATAACAACTATAGTTTCCAGTTGAATAACTGATATTATCTGGCAGGAAAGCTCTCACCCGGTTACCCAGCATAGTATCACTTTCTATCGGCTTTGCCATCAAAACCCATTCTTCTCTTTCCAGACGAATCACATCGCCCGATTGCCCTGTAGCTTTGAGCGTCAGCATCACAGCGCACAGCAGAATAAGCAGTATCACTTTCTTCATACGTATCTGATTGTTAGGTAAATCTAGTTTTTAAAGATACGGAAAAGAAACGGCATTTCAAAGTTGGGAAAGGAATTAGAAAAACGAAATCCTGTTTTCCGGGAAATACCGGTTTTATTTTTACGTCTCCCGACCCTGAATCGTATGTTTTCCAAGGCAGAAACGTATGGTTCCACACCGAAGAACATACGGTTCTCTTACGGGAAACATAGAAAACGCCTTGAAGAAACGATTATGTCCTCAAGGCGTTTTCCAATATGTAAAGTTAGCAAGCTATTCGGCGTCTTCCTATTCCGCAAAGGCCGGAACAGGAAGATGCATGCCTGCCATTACCAGTCCGTTTTCACGGGCATATTGCAGGTAGTATTTGCGGCTTTTTATGGCTCCGGTCTTATCCATGTCATACTGCGCACAGATTTCCGGATGATCTTTCTGCAAGGCAAACCCGTGAAACAAGTCACCAATTACCAGCAGTTTGCCCACCTTATAAACGGTATGTCCCGGTGTATGTCCTATGGCCTCCATAGGGACCACATTTCCGGGAAGCGTATCTCCAAAAGCAAAGAGATGCAGACGGTCCTTATAGGCATTCATTGTAGTCTCTACCTGTGCCCTTTTGTCGGCCGGCATTTTCATCCAGGCATCATATTCCGCCTTCGAAGCATATACCTCAGCCTTCGGAAATACCCCCTTACCGTCCTTCATCATTCCACCGATATGGTCGCCATGGAAATGGGTAAGAAACAAGCAGTCTATATCTTCAGGCTTTACGTTCAACGATTTCAAGCCCTCCATCATCCGGCTATCAGGAGTACCGACACCGGTATCAAAAAGCATCCGCTTGCCATCACATTCAACCAAAAACGTACTGACGGAAGCCGGTATGCCCTCTTGAAGAGAAAGGCTATCCATCAGCGCATTCGTCGCATCCGGAAAGAGAGTACGCGGCATCAACCGTGGGCTGGCATTGTCACGAATCCATGTCACCTTCATACTGTCCAGCGTCAACGTGGCCAACAAACTATCTTTCTGTAATGTTACCCGAGTACATACGGTCTTTATCGTATCTGCATCCATTTCTTTCTCTGTTTTCTGTTTATTCTGCCCTCCGCAACCAAAAAACAAGAAGGCTGACAACACGACGGCACCCGCCATCACATAATTTTTCATACGTATTTGTTTTGTAGTTTCTTCTTATTGTCCCATCTCTACCTTCACTTCCTGAATGTTACGAAGCTCATCGCTGAAGTTGACACCAATCTTGTAGACCGTACGGCTGTCCTTGGCAAAGGGTGCGGCATAGCCTTTCTCCCGAATCTGAGCCAAAGCTTCGTCCGCGCTGCCGTTCAACTTGAATTCCATAATGTACACATAGTCCTGTGTCTGGAGCACCAGGTCAATCCGACCACGACTGGTGTGGTATTCCACCTGCACGTAGAAGCCCATCAGCTTGAAGATGATGTAGAGGATATTCTGGTAGTGCACTTCGCGGTCACGCGCCAGCTCGTATGGAATGTCGGCAAACATAGTCTTCAACCGTTCGAAGAAATCGTCCACCTTGCCCGCCATTACTTCCTCCACAAAGCACTGAATCTGGTAGGGTGACTTGCTTACGCTCACCGAAGCATAGTTGGGCAGCAGGAACTTGAAGAAGCCTTGTTCCACTTCCCGGTTGGGGAACCCTAACGTGTAGTTCTCGAACATCTTGTTGTAGCCCTTGATGGTGAGGTAGCCGCTCTGGTAGATAACTGGAATCGGGTCGGTTGAGGCCGTATCGATGCTGTCCAGCACCGGCTGGCTGGTGACGATGTGTTCTAGGTCTTCTATCGGATAGTGGTGGAGCTTGAGCAGTTCGACGAGGTAGGTCGGTGTGCCTGTCTCAAACCAGTAACTGCCGAACCGTCGGTTGGCAAAGGTATTCAGCAGGCTGAACGGATTGTACATACCGATGGCATTTTCCGTGAAATGATATCCGTCGTAGTTTGTTTTCAGTTCCGCACAAGCTTCTTCATAGCTCATGCCTGTAGCTGCGGCCAATTCGTGAATATCTTCTTCAAAATAGGTATAAATTTCTTTCTCACTGATACCACAGATTTCGGCATACTGGTCAATCATGGAAATGTCACGCAGGTTGTTCAAATCGCTGAACACGCTGACCTTGCCGAACTTGGTCACTCCCGTGAGCAGAGCAAAGCGGATGCACCCGTCCATGGATTTCAAAGCTCCGTAGAAGGCTTTCAGGGTACCGCGGTATTCGTTCTGCAAGGCTTCATTGCCGATGGCCTGTAGCATGGGCTTGTCATATTCGTCGATGAGAATCACCACGCGGCGGCCTGTCTGCTCGCAGGCACGGCGGATGATCCCCTGAAAACGCCGGGCCACACCGATTTCACTGGAAGATGCTCCATAAAGTACTTCCCAATTCTGTACGTTTTCCTCCAACACGTTGGTCAGTGATTCCGGCGTATCGTATTTCTGCGTATTCAAATCCAGGTGTAGTACCGGATATACCGTCCAGTCCTTCTCCAGTTTCTCCAGTGCCAGTCCCTTGAAAAGCTCTTTCTTCCCTGTGCGTAGGCTTCAAGGGTTGACAACAGCAGGCTTTTTCCGAAGCGTCGCGGACGGCTCAGAAAATAGTATTTATTTGTATTAAACAATTCATATATCTGTGCAGTTTTGTCCACATACACATAACCATCATGTATCAGACCTTCAAAGTTCTGTACTCCTACCGGATATAGCTTGCTCATAACCACTGGATTTAGATTCTACTGCGAATGTAGTAATTTTCAGCGAACATTCAAACAGACAAAGAATAGGAATCTGAAAATTAGATGGATAATCACTCGTCCTTTACAGTCATAATTACTATCTTTGTATAGAGTCATATTGCGGCTTCGATTCAATAACTATTCAGAAAACCGAGCAATGGAAGTACACAGAATAATAAACAACATTTTTAAGGTTCTTCTTAATCTACTGCTCTTCATGATGGCTGGGGTAGCAATCATGAATGTATTTATGAGCAACTGCACGACAGGAGAAATCTGCTATCAGCTACTAATAGCCATTCTATGTATCGCAACGATTTTCTGCAAGAAATACAGATATATCGGTTTGTCCATCATCTTGGTATTGATGTTTATTGCTTATCTTGTCACTAAATAATAACCGTAATGGGAACATTAGGATGCATCCACGACATGATGCGGAGGGACAAAGAAAACAGGGAACTCCGTCAACGCGACCGGGAACGTATGAAGGAAACGCGCCGGCGAATGACCGAATGCCGGCACACGGAGATACCTCCTACACTTTCCGTGGAAAAGCTGGAGAAGATAAAGAAACAGACACAAGAGAAAGAACAAGCGGATCAAAGCCGAGCCTTCAGAATCAAACTGATTATAGGGGTGGTCATACTTGTCCTTCTGCTGTTATGCGGATTCTTGCTCTGAAGCTTCGTACACGTGTTTTTCAAATCTGCCTAACACAAAAGTTTTTTCAGGCTTTCAGCCGAAGCGTAAAGCAACTACCCTTACCTATCTCGCTTTCCACGGTCAACGTACCGCCATGTGCTTCTACAAAATCGCGTGAGATGGAAAGTCCAAGTCCGCTGCCCTGCACCTTAGTACCCGGCACACGGAAATAATGTTCAAAAATGCTGTTGTGATAGCGCGGGTCAATACCCTTTCCGAAATCGCGTACATACATCTCAATTTCCTTGTTTCCATTCACCTGTCGTGCGCCAATGATAACCCGGCTGTTTTCTGAAGAATAACGAATGGCATTGCTCAGCAAGTTGGTCAGCACCCATGCAATCTTTTCACTGTCTACAAAAAGTTTTCCAATCTTGTCTTCCGGATATTCCACCTCAATCTGAATACCAAACTTCTCTGCCTGCACCTGATTAGCCTTGATAGCATATTCTATCAGTTCAATTGGCTTGGTTATCTTCGGTTTCAGTTGCAGTTTACCGCTTTCCACTTGTGTCATGTTCAGTAATTCACCCGTAATGCTCAGCAAACGTTCGCTGTTTTCCCTGATACTGTTCGAAAGCTCCTCCTGCTCCGGATTCAGATGTCCCACACGTTTGTCTTCCAGCAATTGCAGACTCATCATGATGGCGGAAATCGGTGTTTTCAGTTCATGCGAGATAGTAGAGATAAACGTGGTTTTTGCCGTATCCAGTTCTTGAAACTCTGTGATGTTTTTCAACAGCACCACATTGCCCCTCTTCTCCATTGTCACCCCATCTTTTCCCGGCATCGTGATGTCCATGTACTTCACCTGAAAATAACTTTCCTTATTGTCGGCATAGATTTTCAGCGGCTCCTTCTTCACCTTTCCACCCTCTTCTATCAACCCTCTTACCAGACGGCGCAGCAAGTCGTTGCTCATGGCTATTTCCTGAGCCGACTTCCGGATGACGTTTTCCCGCTTCAGGTTCAGCACATTCAGTGCCTCATGATTGATAAAAAGGATATTCATTTCATTGTCCAGTCCGATAATCGGTTCATTAATGGAGTTGATGATAGTTTCCATGTAGCGTTTGGAAGCCATCAGGTCGGACAAGGTACTGTTATGATACTCGTTCAGTCGTCTGGCCATCCGGTTAAAGTTTTTCGAAACTTCCACCAGTTCTTCGCCTCCTTTCAAATTCAGAGTCACATCGTAATTATGGTTGGCTATTTCCAGAATGCCATCGGCCAGCTGTTTGATTGGCGAGTTAATGGATGCAGGCAACTTGATGAGCATACCGATACCTATCAAGATGCAAATGCCTCCGATTACCGTAATCCATATCAAGGCCCGGTTCAATCCCGGACCGGCAGCCGGGCTATCCGGTTCCGTAGCCGTAAGAATCTGCAGATTAGCCACAGAGAGTGCTACCAGCAGCACAATCATAGATACCAGCACGCCTATCGTAAGCGCGATTTTTGCTTTAATATTCATACCATTCATTTTCATTGAATTTTATGCAATTATAATCAAATCTATTTTCATCTCGGCCAAAGCCTGCAAAAACTTTTTGTATTTCCCTATCTGAAAGATGGTCTGAGGCATTTTAAAGGCAGGATGCCCCATACAGATGGTCGTAATCTGTTTTTCTCTGCAGGTTTCTATGATGGCTTCAGTTATACTCTCCGAAAATACTTGCAGCACGTCTCCCCCCAGTTCCGTCACCAGTTTGAAGTGATTCAGCAGGTAGCGTTGTGAAGCCAGACTGATACGCTCTGTACTCTCACGGGGAGTCTGCACATAAAGTACCGTAAAAGACGTGCTGTAGCGGGAAGCCAGACGGTAAGCCTTGCGGATAATGTGACGCGGAGTATGTTCATTGCTGCTGATACATGCCAGAATACGCTCCCGCCGGGCCGGCTGTGACACTACCGGAAGCACTTCGCTTTCCACTTTTTTCTCCACGCGGAAAGCCACTTCCTTCAAGGCCAGTTCACGAAGTTGCAGAATATTCTCGGTCTTGAAAAAGTGGTGCAGGGCCGTCTGAATTTTCTCCGGACGATATATCTTTCCCGATTTGAGCCGCGCAATCAGCTCCTCGGCCGTGAGGTCAATGTTGACCACCTCATCGGCTTCCTGCAGTACACTGTCGGGCACCCGTTCCTTGACTTCGATGCCGGCAATTTCCTTTACTTCATCGTTCAGGCTCTCAATATGCTGAATGTTAATGGCCGACACCACATTGATGCCCGCATCCAGCAGTTCCATCACATCTTGCCAGCGTTTTTTATTGCGGCATCCTTCCACATTCGTATGGGCCAGCTCATCTACCACAACCAGTTCCGGATGAAGCTGAAGAATCGTCTCCAGATCCATTTCTTCCAGCTCCTTTCCTTTGTAGAAAATCTTCTTGCGAGGAATTACCGGCAAGCCTTCCAACTGCGCCTCCGTGCCGGCACGCCCGTGAGTTTCCACATACCCTATCTGTACGTCAATGCCATTGTCCATCATCTCGTGTGCTTCCTGCAACATCCGGTAGGTTTTCCCCACACCGGCTATCATGCCAATGTATACCTTGAATTTACCACGGCGGGAACGACGGATTAAATCCAGAAAATGCGGTACGTTATGCTCTCTTTCTTCCATTTTTTCGTCAAACTTTTATACTTAAACAAACTCCCCACTTCATAACCTATCTATCAATTATCTTCCCAGAATCCACGATAGAACAACAGCAGGATACCAAAAATCTCCAGACGACCGATAAACATCAGTACTGACAATATCCATTTGGCTGCATCGGGTAAGGCGGCCCATGAAAACACCGGTCCAAAAGCACCCAGCCCCGGGCCTACATTACCTATAGCCGACACAACTGTACTCATTGCCTCTGTCAGTCCTACCCCAAAGCACATCAGCAGCGTCCAGCCTATAAAAATGCAAACCAGATACGTGGCAAAGAAAGTGTATACTGTGGCCGACACTTGCGAGGATATTAGCTCCTTATTGACACGCACCGGCAATACGGCACGCGGATGAAGCATCTGCTTGAACTGGTTACGGATGTTCTGGGCAATGATGAGCAAACGCAGATTCTTGACTCCTCCGCTTGTGGAACCCGTACAACCTCCCGACAGCATGGCAAACAGGAGCAGCATCCAGGTGAACTGAGGCCACAGGTTGTAGTCATCCGTTGCAAACCCGCAAGAGGTATGTACAGTAGCTACCTGAAAAAGCGCTTTGCGGAATGCAGTTTCCAGGTCATAATAATCTGTCACAAACAAGGCTATGGTAATGATTCCCGTCAGTATGCCCACTGATTTGAGGAACCAGTGCAGCTCTCTATCCCTCAACAGGTTTTGATACTTTCCCTTTAGCGCCATATAATACAACGAGAAATTTACACCGGAAAGAATCATGAAAATAGAAATCACATATTCAATAAACGGAGAATGCCAGTAAGACACACTATCCTGCTTGGTAGAGAATCCGCCGGTAGCCGTGGTGGCAAAAGAGTGGCATATTGCATCAAACAGGTTCATCCCTCCACACATCAGCAGAATCGTTTCCACCAGCGTCAGGCCTATATAAATCAGCCACAGATAACGGGCCATAATCTTCGCTTTGGGATGAATCTTGTCATGCGTCACGCCGGTAGCCTCCGAAAGGAAAAGCTGCTGGCTGCTACCACTGAAAAGTGGAAGCAACGCGATGGTAAACAACACAATACCCAGTCCTCCAATCCACTGCGTCAGGCTGCGCCAGAACAGCAACCCATAGGGTAATGACTCGATGTCGTCCAAGATGGTCGCTCCTGTAGTAGTGAAACCAGACATGGTCTCAAAAAAAGCATCTGCCACAGAAGGAATGTATCCGCTAAAGTAAAAAGGCAACATCCCCAATGCCGTAAACAACAGCCACGACACACTGACAATGCAGTACCCGTCACGGCGACTAATCAGGTTGTCGGTTCGTTTGCCCACCAGCACCATACTTCCTCCAAGAGCAATATTGATACCCATGGTTTGTACAAAATAAATATAATCAGGTTCTTCATACAAAAGTGAAACCCCGGCACACAAAGCAAACAGTCCAGCTTCGACCAATACCAGCACTCCCAAAATATAAATAATAAGCCGGGTATTTATCAGTCCCTGTTTCCGGCCTTTGCTACGAGGTACATCGTATTCAAAAATATTATCCATAATCTTTTTTTGTTTTTTCCCTTGAGCAAACAAATGTCATGCCGTGAAATCAGCCAGAATCATAACCATCTAAAAATCAAGAAAATAAATTCGCACAAAGAGAAAATGCTCTCCAAGCAACCTTCTCATTTTGAGAAAAGCCCATCTCATTTCGATAGAGCTCATATCAAAGTCCCCCGAATAAAAATCCCCGACACTCCATGTCCGGAATGTCAAGGATACGAACGGACTCATCCGTTTATTTCACCGTGGGGTTTGCTTCCTCCAAAGCCACATTCAGTTTCAATACATTGACTTTTTCTGTTCCAAACAAGCCGAGAAATGGTTTCTCAACCATCTTGTCGACAAGATCCTTCACGGTCTCCTCATTCATGCCACGTGCTTCGGCCACGCGCTTCACCTGCACGTATGCACAAGCTGGTGTAATGTGCGGATCCAAGCCGGAACCGCTGGCAGTTACCATCTCGGCCGGCACATCCTTACGCTCCAGATAAGGATGATGTACCAAGAATGAATCTACCCGCGCCTCCACTTCTGCCAGATATGCTTCGTTGGTAGGTCCTTTATTGGAGCCAGCTGACGAATCTGCCTTATAATCGGCAGCCGAAGGACGCCCCCAGAAATAAATATCCTTGGTAAAGGCCTGGCCCACATTGGCCGCGCCTACTACTTTCCCGTTCAGGGTAACCGTTTCTGCGTTTCCTTTTCCCGGGCCAAAGAACTGCCCGAAAGCCCATAAAATCAGTACATAACATACAGAGAAAAGAATACAGAATGCAATGGTAATGCGAATTGATTTTATAAAGTTTTTCATAACTGTCCGTTTTATTAGAAAAATAATCCTACAAATAAGTCAATTAGTTTAATTCCGATGAAAGGCACGATAAGACCCCCCACTCCATAAATCAGCAGGTTGCGGCGCAGCAAGGCACTCGCGCCAATCGGTTTATAAGCCACTCCCTTCAGAGCCAGCGGAATCAGAATCGGAATGATGAGGGCGTTGAATATAATGGCAGAAAGGATGGCACTTTCAGGACTGTGCAGCCCCATGATGTTCAGTGGAGCCAGCTGTGGAACGGTCACCATGAACAAAGCCGGGATGATGGCAAAATATTTGGCCACGTCGTTGGCAATAGAAAAGGTGGTAAGTGTGCCACGAGTCATCAGCAACTGCTTGCCGATTTCCACAATTTCAATCAGCTTGGTAGGGTCATTGTCCAAATCGACCATGTTGCCAGCTTCTTTGGCAGCCTGCGTGCCGCTGTTCATGGCCACACCCACATTGGCCTGTGCCAGTGCCGGCGCATCGTTCGTGCCGTCGCCCATCATAGCTACCAGCTTACCGGCAGCCTGCTCCTTCTTGATGTAGTTCATCTTGTCTTCCGGTTTGGCCTCAGCAATGAAATCGTCCACTCCGGCTTTTTCGGCAATGTACTTTGCAGTCAGCGGGTTATCACCGGTCACCATTACCGTTTTCACCCCCATCTTGCGCAGGCGTTCGAAGCGTTCTTCAATGCCCGGCTTGATGATGTCCTGCAATTCTATGACACCGGCAATCTGCCCGTTGATACTGACCACCAAAGGGGTTCCGCCATTGCCAGAAATCTTCCGGATGATATCTTCCGTCTCTTCCGGAAATTCATTACCGGCCTCCAGTGCTATGCGACGAATGGCATCGAAGGCACCTTTGCGGATTTCGGTTCCATCTTTCAGGTCGATACCAGAACATTTGGTTTCGGCGGTAAACTGAATCATGCGGGCTCCTTCGGTAGGCAACGTACGCATACGTACTCCCAGTTCACGTCCCAGTTCGATAATGGATTTTCCTTCAGGGGTATCATCGGAAACAGAAGAAAGCAGACAAGCTTCTACGAACGCATGCTTATCCAGACCTGCCACCGGATAGAAGGCAGTAGCCTTACGATTGCCGATGGTGATGGTACCGGTTTTATCGAGCAGCAATGTATCTACGTCGCCGGCCGTTTCTACCGCTTTACCCGACTTGGTGATTACATTGGCACGCAGAGCACGATCCATCCCGGCAATACCGATGGCCGACAGCAACCCTCCGATGGTAGTTGGAATCAGACACACAAATAAAGAAAGGAAAGCAGCAATCGTAATCACGGTGTGAGAATAGTCGGCCATCGGCTTCAGTGTAATGCACACAATCAGGAATACCAGCGTAAATACAGCCAGCAATATGGTCAGGGCTATTTCATTCGGTGTTTTCTGACGGCTTGCTCCTTCTACCAGCGCAATCATCTTGTCTAGAAAACTTTCGCCCGGCTGTGTAGTCACGGTCACTTTGATACGGTCTGACAACACTTTGGTGCCTCCAGTAACGGAACTTTTGTCGCCTCCGGCTTCGCGAATAACCGGAGCAGACTCACCGGTAATGGCACTCTCATCAATGGAAGCCAGTCCCTCAATAATCTCACCGTCTGCCGGAATCACATCGCCCGCCTCACATTCAAAAACATCTCCTTTCTTCAACTGCGAACTGCTCACGGTCTTTACCTTACCGTCGACAATCAGTTTGGCCGGAGTTTCCTCACGGGTTTTTCGCAGACTGTCGGCCTGCGCCTTACCACGGGCTTCGGCAATGGCTTCGGCAAAATTGGCAAACAGCAAGGTGAGAAACAGAATGACAAACACCCAGAGATTGTATACAAATGAACCTTGTGAGGTATGAGTGGCCGAATAGAGTGTAACAACCAGCATGATTAAGGTAGCAACTTCTACCGTAAACATGATGGGATTCTTCACCATGATTCTGGGATTCAGCTTGACGAACGACTGCTTCAAGCTTTCCATGACTTGTTCCCTCTGAAACAGGGAAGTATGATTCTTATTTTTCATATCTTTTTTCTTTCGTTGTTATCGTATCTTCTTCAATGATACGTTTCAGTATTTTTCTCTTATAAACTAAAGTGTTCTGCAATTGTACTCAAGGCATGTGCCGGAAAGAATGACAAGGCGGCTACTATGAAAATCACTGCAAATGTCATGACACCGAAAGTCACGGTATCTGTTTTCAGCGTACCGGCGCTTTCCGGGATGTATGTCTTCTGCGCCAGCAAACCGGCGATGGCTACCTGACCCACAATCGGAATGAAGCGGCTCAGGATAAGCACGATGCCACAAGAGATGTTCCAGAACCAGGTATTGTCGCCCAGACCTTCAAAGCCAGAACCGTTATTAGCTGCCACTGAAGTAAATTCATACAGCATTTCGCTCAGGCCATGGAATCCGGGATTGTTCAGCCATCCCCCTTCGCTTTCCACCCATTCAGGTGCATGTACATACAGGTAAGCAGCCAGTGCCGTACCCACCAGAATCACAAACGGATGAAGAAGGGCCACCATGGAAGCCACTTTCATTTCACGGGCTTCTACCTTATGGCAGAGAAATTCAGGCGTACGCCCTACCATCAGGCCGCTGATGAACACTGCGATGATGATAAAGGTGAAATAGTTCATCCAACCTACGCCTACCCCGCCAAACCACGTGTTAATCTGCATGTTCAGCATTTCAATCATACCGGAAACCGGCATGGTAGAATCATGCATGCCATTTACCGAGCCGTTGGAAGTCACCGTGGTAGCCACACTCCACAAACCGGTGGCTCCGGCTCCCAGACGTACTTCCTTGCCCTCCATGGCTCCGTTATCCTGCGCAATACCCATGGCATCCATGCGCGGATTTCCTTTCATCTCTGCAGGCACGTTAACACATACCCCGATGAGGAATGCGGCCAGCATGACACAATAAATACTGTATCCCAGTCTCCTGCGCTTCACATAGAAGCCAAAGGCAAATACCATGGCCATCGGCAGAATCAGGATAGAGCAACATTCCACCATATTAGAAAGATATGTAGGGTTTTCCAGCGGATGCGAAGAGTTCACCCCATAATATCCGCCTCCGTTCGTACCCAGCTGCTTAATAGGAATGATAGCGGCAGCAGGCCCCTGCGACACATGCTGTGTAACCCCTTCGAGCGTCGTTATCTCCATCTTTCCGTCGAATCCCATCGGAGTGCCTTGCGTTATCAGTATAAAGCCCACCACCAGTGAAAGCGGCAGCAAGATACGTGTACAGCTCAGCACAAGGTAATTCCAGAAATTTCCGATGGTTTTGGTCGTCTTTTCACCTAGTGCTTTCATAATACCTGCCATGGCCGCCATACCGGTAGCGGCAGTAATAAACTGAAAGAGCATGATGACGAATAGCTGAGTAAAATAAGTCAGCCCACTTTCACCGCTATAATGTTGCAAGTTACAGTTCACCATGAAAGAGATGCAGGTGTTGAAAGCCTGATGCACCGTCTGCCCGCCATTTCCATCTGGATTAAGCGGAAGACTGCCCTGAATCACTAACAGTATCATACCCCAGATAAACCAGAACAGGTTCACCACCAGCAAAGCTTTCAAGAACTGCTTCCAGTTCATTTCTTCTTGCGGGTGGATACCTGAGAATCGGAAAATCAGGTTTTCTACCGGCTGCATGAAGTCCGACCAGACTTTTTCGCCCTTATACACTCTCGCCATATATTTTCCAAGCGGATAGCTTAGCACTATCATCAGAACAATTTGCGCTACAACACCTAAAATTTCTGTATTCATAATACCCAGAATTAATCAATATCTACTTTATCAGAATTTCTCCGGCTTCACAAGCACATACATCAAATAGCCGAACATGATGACACTCACAATAAATAATGCGGTATACATAAAAGTTTCTCCTTTCAAATTCGTTCAAACCAATCAATACATTTATAAAACAACCAAAAGCAGGCGAACCCGCTTAACAGACAGATTAAAAATCCCACTGTAAATAGTTCCATAGTTTTTTCTTTTTTTCGATAAACAATCAGTTAAATTCACGGCATACGTAGGGCAAAGGGTATGCCACAATTTAAAGAAAATCCATAATCAGCTGATAATCTAATTGTTATAGAAACAGTAAAAGAAAAAGGCACAAAAAAGCCTTCTCAAATTGAGAAGGCTCACTATTATTTTGAAATATCAAAATGATAAAAACATTCCTATATGGAAATATGATAAGCTTCTATTTTACGGTAAAGCGTGGCCAGGCCGATTTTCAGCAGACGCGCCGCTTCTGTTTTGTTTCCCCTGGTATATTGCAGTACTTTCGTGATATGTTTCTGTTCAATCACTGCCAGCTCAAACTCTTCCTTACCCTGCTCTTCGTCCATTCCGGCACATTGCAAGTCAATCGGCAAATCCTGCACGGTCACTTCTTCATCGCAGACGATGGCACTGCGCTCCATCACGTTCTTCAGTTCGCGGATATTCCCCCGCCACTCAGCTCCTTTCAGTATGTCCACCACCTCGGAAGTCATCCCCTTGATTTCTTTCTTCAGTTTTGCAGCGAAGCGTTTCAGGAAAGTCTCTGCCAGCATTTCAATATCTTCTTTCCGCTCACGCAACGGAGGCAAATGAATCTGGAACACCGACAAGCGGAAATAAAGGTCCTCACGAAAATGCCCGTTCTCAATTTCCTTTTTCAAATCGCGGTTGGTGGCTGAGATAATGCGTACATCCACCTTCGTTGGCTTGGTATCTCCCACCTTAATATATTCTCCGGTTTCGAGCACACGCAGCAAACGCGCCTGAAGGTCGAAAGCCATTTCACCGATTTCATCCAGAAAAACCGTACCGTGATTTGCCACCTCAAACAGACCGGGCTTGTCTTTCATGGCCCCGGTAAAGGCTCCGGCCTTGTAACCAAAGAGCTCACTCTCCAACAAGTCTTTGCTGAAAGCCGAACAGTTGATGGCCATGATAGGATACTGACTACGAGGACTCGCGTAATGAATGGCGTGGGAGAACACTTCCTTTCCGGTGCCGGTTTCACCCGTCAGCAGTACCGGTACATCTGTATCGGCCACTTTCCGGGCCAGTGCAACCGCCTGCTTCAGTCCGTTGGAACTTCCGATAATCGACTCAAACGAATAGGATACGAGAGGAGCGACCTTTCCTTTCTTTTTCTCCACCTCATCCACTGCACGACTGATTGTCGGAATAATCTTGCGGTTGTCATCTCCCTTGGTTATGTAATCAAATGCCCCATTCTTAATGGCCTGCACCCCATCCGGAATATTGCCGTGAGCAGTAAGCAGAATCACCTCCGCTTCCGGACGATGTTTTTTTATCTCCCGAATGAAATCTACTCCGTTTCCATCGGGGAGAAACACGTCACAAAGCACCACATCAAACGGTTGGGCTTTCAGCAGTTTCAATGCACTCTGGCAGTCACTCGCTTTCCACACCTTGTAGCCTTCCAGCTCAATCATGCGCGCCAGCAGGTTACGAATGGGGTCTTCATCATCAATCACTAAAATCTGGATCATATCAGTAAAATAAATTAGGAGGAACAGAAAAATGGGCCCTCCCCTATTAAATCATTGCAAAAATACGAAAATATCGACATCCGGTCCAAACATTCCCGTTTTAGAGTGATGGATATCTGACCATTTGCAGGAGTAAATCCTAATTTATTGAATGATAAAAAATAAGGAATCCCATCTTTCAGAAAATCATATCATACTAATAATCAGCAACATAAAGAATACGTAAAGCCTCTTTCAAAAACGCCTTGGCGTTTTGAACAAAACGTCGAAGCGTTTTATCTAAAACGTCTTGGTGTTTCAAATAAAACGCTTCGGCATTTCACTTAAAATGTCAAAGCGCTTCAGTCCCCTCAAAAATAAATATTCACAGGCATTAGGAGTATTACAAAAACGTTACTAACTTTGCGCCACAATTTGTGTAACCGCATGAAGTTAATATTGATAACAACCCCTACTTATTTTGTAGAGGAAGACAAGATCATTACTACTCTGTTCGACGAGGGACTGGACATTCTCCATCTGCGTAAACCCGACACGGCTCCGGTTTATGCGGAGCGTCTGCTAACCCTCATTCCCGAAAAATACCACAAGCGTATTGTCGTACACGACCATTTTTATTTAAAAGAAGAATACAAGCTCAAGGGCATCCACCTGAGCCATCGTAATCCGCTCATTCCGGACAATTATACCGGACACGTGAGTGCATCCTGCCATACCTTCGACGAGGTGATGGCCGACAAGAAAATGTGCGACTACGTATTCCTCAGCCCGATATTCGACAGCATCTCCAAGGAAGGATATGCATCGGCCTTCACATCGGAATCCATCCGTGAAGCTGCCGAGAAAGGCATTATCGACAAACGGGTCATTGCCCTGGGAGGTGTAGACGAGAACAACCTGCTTCAGGTAAAGGATTTCGGTTTCGGGGGGGCCGCTATCTTAGGAGGACTGTGGAACAAGTTTGACCCCGCTTCAGACTACAATTATCAAGAACTTATCGCTCATTTCAGAAAATTGAAGCGACTGGCCGACTGAGTCATTCGCTAAAATTCTGCCGGAAACGTTTGTCCGGCTTAAAGAAATGGCGTACTTTTGCAGAAAATAAGGCAATATTATCTATTTTTACAATGAGCGCAACATCACCTTTTAAGGTATTCTCTGGTACTAACTCGAGATACCTTGCAGAAAAAATCTGTAACAGCCTGGGCTGTGAACTTGGTAACATGAACATTACTCATTTCGCAGACGGCGAATTTGCAGTTTCCTATGAAGAATCAATCCGTGGACAGCATGTATTCCTGGTACAGTCCACTTTCCCTAACTCAGACAACCTGATGGAGCTCCTCCTGATGATTGACGCTGCCAAGCGTGCATCAGCCAAGAGTATCATTGCCGTAGTTCCTTACTTCGGATGGGCCCGTCAGGATCGCAAGGACAAACCACGTGTCAGCATCGGCGCTAAACTGGTAGCCGACTTGCTCAGCGTTGCCGGTATCGACCGTCTCATCACCATGGATCTCCATGCCGACCAGATTCAGGGCTTCTTTGATATTCCGGTTGACCACTTGTATGCGTCTACCATCTTTGCTCCTTACATCCAGTCACTGAACCTGGAGAACCTGGTAATCGCTACTCCTGACGTGGGTGGTTCAAAACGTGCCAGCACATACGCTAAATACCTGGATGTGCCTTTGGTATTGTGCCACAAGACACGCGAAAAAGCAAACGTGGTAGCTTCCATGCAGATTATCGGTGATGTAAAAGACAAGAATGTTGTCATCATTGATGATATGGTCGATACAGCCGGTACTATCACGAAGGCTGCCGACATCATGAAGGAGGCAGGTGCACGCTCTGTACGCGCTATCGCTTCTCACTGTGTAATGTCTGGACCGGCTTCTGAACGTGTACAGAACTCTCAGTTGGAAGAAATGGTATTCACTGACAGTATTCCTTACTCACAGCGCTGCGCTAAGGTAAAACAGTTGTCTATCGCCGACATGTTTGCTGAAACTATCCGCCGCGTGATGTCGAACGAATCTATCAGTTCACAGTACGTAATCTAAAAAATAGTTCCGGGCATTTTCCGTAAAGGAAGAGTCCCGTCACCATAAAGGATTTGCAGTCCGGTTTCCCATCGGCTTGCAAATCCTTTTACTTTGTCCTATTCATTCATCACTTGATTCCCGTTTACCCATGAAAATTCTCTGGCTCGACCTGAACAGCTCGTACGCTCACGCCTCGCTGGCCCTTCCGGCCTTGCACGCACAAGTCATGCACGACCCGTCCCTGGAATGGGGAGTGGTGTCGGCTACTATCAACGAAAATCCGGGCATGACAGCCGGAGAAGTCGTACGTCAGGCACCGGATATTCTGGTAGCTACCTGCTGGCTGTTCAACCACGAAGTGCTCATGCACGTCATCAGTCGGGTAAAAGCCATGCTGCCCCGTTGCGTGGTGGCACTGGGCGGTCCGGAGTTCCTGGGACACAACGAAGACCTCCTGCGCACCAACCGCTTTGTAGACTGCGTGTTCCGTGGAGAAGGTGAAGAGACTTTTCCGCAATGGCTCGCCTGCTGGCAGCAACCGAAGGAATGGACCCGCATCACGGGACTCTGCTTTCTGGATGCGGAAGGACAATATCATGGCAACGGACTTTCGCGTGTAATGGCTTTCGACAAGCTGGTGAATCCCGAACAAAGCCCATTCTTCAACTGGAGCAAGCCGTTCGTGCAACTGGAAACTACCCGCGGCTGTTTCAACAGCTGCGCATTCTGTGTGAGCGGAGGAGAAAAGCCGGTCCGCACGCTTTCCGTCGAGGCAATCCGCGAACGTGTCCGACTGATTCACGAGAAAGGTATCCGTAACATCCGGGTGCTCGACCGTACATTCAACTACCAGAGCCACCGGGCCAAAGCCCTGTTTGACCTCTTCCGCGAGTTCCCCGACATGCGTTTCCACCTGGAAATTCATCCGGCCTTGCTTTCGGAGGAACTGAAACAGGAACTTGCTTCCATGCCTAAGGGACTGCTTCACCTGGAAGCAGGCATCCAGAGCCTGCACGAAGAAGTGCTTACCGTCAGCCGGAGAGCCGGCAAACTGGCCGATGCACTGGAGGGACTGCGTTACCTCTGCGCACTGGACAACATGGAAACGCACGCCGACTTGATTGCAGGACTGCCGCTGTATCACCTTTCACAGATTTTCGACGATGTACGCACGCTGGCCGAATACCGTGCGGGAGAAATCCAGCTGGAATCCCTGAAACTGCTGCCGGGCACGGAGATGCGGTGCCGGGCCGAGGAACTGGGCATCTGCTACTCTCCCCTTCCCCCTTACGAGGTGCTCCAAACCCGTGAAATCACCCCCGACGAGTTACAGACAGCCCGCCAGCTATCACGTCTGCTCGACGGATTCTACAACGCACCGGCCTGGCAGGAAATCACCCGCCGTCTGATTGTGGAAGAACCAGACTTCCTAACACGCTTCCTGGACTACCTGATTCAAATCGGGGTCATCGACCAGCCCATGGGACTGGAACGACGGGGTATCCTGCTCTACCATTTCTGCAAGGAGCACTATCCTCTTTTCCTGACCGCCATGAGCCGGGCCTGGATTGAAGCCGGCATGTCACTCAAGAAGGAGCCAGCCGAACGGGTACGCACAAAGCACGTCACTCCGCCCGAAGCGTGGACAGTGTGCACGGGTACGTACCGCGACGACCTCCGTCTGTGCAAGCTTCCTGCCCCCGAGGAAGGCCGATGCTACTGGTACGGCTTCGAAACCGAAAGCCAGCAGCTCCGCCCCGTGTTTGCTGCTGTGAGCGAAGAGTAATACTATTTTAGAAAAGGAGAAAAAAATAAATTATTTATGAATTTCCAAGAATTTGTATCCATTAAAGTGAATCATGTGTTCAGGATTGTCTGCTATCCAAACTTCCGATTCCCAGGCAATTTCCATTGCCCAACGTCTGAAACTCTTCTTACCTAAAAATGCTGTAACAAAAATAGGAACGGCTGTACATTTTTCCAGTTGCTTCTTTAATTTCCGAACACGTATTTCACTCATGGGTCCTGTACTATGTACAGCTTCTATCAGGAATAATAGATTCTTATCCTTGCAATAGGCTACAACATCTGGCAATTCTTCATGCTCTAACGTAAAGAAGCCGATTTGTTTCAGCATATCTTGGTTCATGTAAAGAAACTTGTCGGAAGTATCACCTATATACAGCACTTCAGCTCCCATTCCGAATCTTGGCAGAAAATCTTCCACAATTGATTTTTGAAGCACATTATGTTCTCCTACAGAGAGTTGGAGGTCTATGCCAGAAGGTAATCTTACTGGAATCTTTTCGAGTTCTCTCTTTCTCTCCAGTTCTTCTTTAAAAAGTTGTATTTTATTTAAGTAGGATTCTAATTTCTCCTCCCATTGTGGCATATTGTAATGTTTAACCAAATCAGCAAACAAAGGATGCAAAGCATAAGCCCGCTTCGGATTATTGGTCGCTTGTGTATCGAATGAAGACGATTTGACAACCACTTCAGCCTGAACGGGCAACTCTAAGTCTTTGCGCCGAATGTCATCATATGAACCAGAAGATATATGCTCGCCATAGTTCTCATTTTCATAAGCAATAATTTCTCGTGATGTCAAGAAAAAATCGTCATCAGCAGATTTGGCCTCCTGAAAATTGGTTCTTATATCACCAACCGCAAGACAAGCCATGGCCATTCTTTCGAGCCTTCTTGCGGTTCCATTTAAAGGTATTCCGACTTTTCCCAAAATGTCCAGCATCGAAAAAATTAATACTCCGACCTCTTCAGTCTTGTTTTCTTTCAATTTTATCTTCATATTGAGTCGAATAATGATAAAGGAATTGTCTTGTTTTTGATTTCTTCTTTACTTTTTGCTGGTAAAGAATATGTTTCTTTTATCTGCAATGCCAGTTGGTATGCCAATAATGGCGGTACGGCATTCCCTATTTGGTTGAATTGCTTAATTTCTGTACCTTCAAACTCGAACCAATCCGGAAAACTTTGAAGCCTGGCCGCTTCCCGCACAACCAGTCTTCGTCTTCTGCCGTCTTTCAACCTTACTCTTTGCATGTCACTTGTACAACCGGCCAAATTACGGCAAGTCAGCGTTCGTGCAGGTTTGTCGGGATACAAATCTCGGGGATTTACACAAGCTGATTTTTTTTCATATACAGCTATGTATTCATCTTGACGAGGAGTCAGAATCTTGCTTTCGTCCTGAATCGTATCAATCAGGTCGCCGATAGCTTCTCCCACCGTAACTTTATTTTTATGTATTGCGGGATAATGAAAAGATGATTTGTGTCCTACTACAATCATTCTCTCCCGATTTTGTGGTACACCATAATGTACTGCATTTAGACATTTGAATTCGATGATATACCCCAGTTTCCCTAAAGCATCCTTGATTAAATCAAAATACCATCTGTGAGAATAGGCAAGGTTTCTTACATTTTCGAACAAAAATACTTTAGGTTGTATCCGCTGGATTGCATCGATAAAAATTGGAAATCCGTCTCTGGCATCTTCCATTCCTTTTTGATTACCAAAAACACTAAATGGCTGGCATGGAGGACCTCCGATTACAATATCAGCTTGTGGGTATTCAAAACCGACTTCTAGCTTCTGCAAGTGGCATCTCCCTTTTAAATTCCGATTATAGGTATTGACGGCTGCTTCATCCAATTCGTATCCGATAGTTTCATATCCTGCTGCTTCGAAACCTAATGACAAGCCACCGCAACCGGCAAAAAGGTCTATGACTTTTGTCGGCTCAGTTATTTTGGGAGTCAATATTTCGTTGATATAATTTTTGTACATGATGCAAAATTAGTGATTTGTTTTTGATTATAATATCAAACACCTGAATTAATGAAAAACTCCTATTCAAGTCAAGAAGAACTGATTTTCTTATTTGCCATTTCTTACTTTTTTCTATCATCACCGCTTCGGAACATTAGGAAAATTGGCGGGCAAATTATAACTTTGCCCGAATTTTCAACTAGACTATGTATATATTCCGATCGATTCACGAAATTATCAATACCATTGCGGCGGCCAGGGGACTGCTCACGGAAATGTTCGAGAAACGAAAGACGCTGAGTTTCCGCTATTCCGACGCACTGGCACTGCTCAAGGACGATGAAAACCGGTTAAAACTGCTCATAGAGAAAGAAGTCATCCGCCAGAACGGCAACTTCGTGGAACTGGATGCCCGCTTCCTCGACTTTTTCGAACTGCTCCTCGAAGCGAACGAGGAAATCAACACGGCCATCATCGACGAGAACATTGCCTTCCTGCACGAACTGATGGACTACTACGAGAAGGAGCAGATTGCCTCGCGCAAGGAGAGCTATGTGCGCAACATTAAGATTACCTTCCAGAAGATTGCGCGTACCACCATACGCAACATCATGAACCTGCAGAGCAGCATCGACAATGCGTTCAAGCACGAACCGACTTACCAGATAAAGATTGCCAAACTGGAGAACCTGGACAAGAAGCGGATTCACATCCAGCAGCTGATTGATACCACTGAAAACCTCATCCTGCACGAGGAACGGCGGTTTTTCCAGCAGGCTACCGACGAGGAACTAAACCGCATCCTGCTGGAACTGCGTAGCGAGCTCCAGCTCTCGGCCCACAGCCTCATCCGTGCCCAGCAGGACATCATCAACTACCTGAACCAGATTAAGAGCCAGGTGATTCTGGTAGAGAAAATCCGGAAGGTGAAGTACCTGCAAGACCAGTTTGAGCTGCGTTCGCGAAGCAACCTTTCGGAAGTGCTCGAAAGGGAACATTCTGTGCTGGTGGAAGGCAGCGTGCCGTCTTCGTTCAAGCTGTCACTGCCCTACCTGAGTACCGACGAGGCACGTCCTGTCATCCTGAAAGTGCTGCGCAACCTGCAGTACCGCGAGATTATTCGCAGCAACGAGGCGGGCGCCTTCAGCGAGGAAGACATGGAATCGCAGGCCATGTACCAGGAGGTCATCGACCTGGAAGAAACCCTGAGCGACTACATCCAGGCGCAGGCACAGGCCCGCTGGAACGATGCGTCGGCTCCGGAAGAAGACCTCTTCCACTACCTGATGCACTACACCTTCGCCCGCGAAGTGGACGAACAGGAACGCACCACCTTGTTCTGCCAGATGGTGTCGCTCTACGAAAACCGTCTCCGCATCAGCGAGGAATTTGGCCTGTATCACCAGTACGAATATGCCAAGGTGTATCCGGCCAACTCGTAACCCATTCATCCCTATACATTTGACTTATGGAACTGAACATACATATACCTGACAATACTGCGGCCTTGTTCGACTGTCTCCAGAAGGGACAGTTCATCAGTTCGAACAGCTGCAACGAAGCCGTGCGCGACATGTACGACCAGATAGATGACCACTTCGAAGCGCTCTCGGTCTACTTCGCCCAAATCGGCTACACCCTGGAACGGGGCAACGAATACTTTTACTTCTCGCGCGTGGAACCGCGTACCACACTGGAACAGAAAATCATGCGTGCCTACTACTGGATTGACGTGCTCGACCTGTTCAAGACCTACGACGAGACTTTCGGCGCAGGATTCCGCTTCCAGCCCGAACAGATTCTGGTGGAGGCCAACATCAACGTGATGCTGCAAAACAAGCTCGACGGGCTGCGCAAGCATTTCTCCGACAAGGACGTGCGCAAGGACGTGCTCGACAACCTGATTCGCCAGCTCACCAAGGAGTCATTCCTGGAACTGGAGAACGAGAAGACCAACACCTACAAGGTGATGAGTTCCTGGCACTACCTGGAACGCCTGATTGAAAGTATCCAAATTTACGACGACACTGAAACGGAAGACAATGAGAAACCTGAATAGAATCATCTTTATCAACAGCGCCAACATTCCCTATGCCGACGACATTTACCTGGACGGGAATGTGCACTTCATCGGCACGCAGGGAGTGGGAAAAAGTACCGTGCTGCGCGCCATCCTGTTTTTCTACAACGCCGACACCCAGAAGCTGGGTATCCCCGTAGAGAAGCAAAGCTACACGGAATATTACTTCCCCTACTCCAACTCCTACATCATCTACGAGGTAACCACCGAACAAGGAGCGTTCTGCATCCTGAGCTTCAAGTCGATGGGCCGCGTGTGCTACCGTTTCATCGACTCGTCCTACCGCATGGAGTTCTTTGTCGACGAGAACCGCACAGCCTACAGCGGCAACGACCGTATCCGTGCCGCCCTCGACCAGTACGGAGTGGACTACTCGCGCATCATCTATACCTACGACGAATACCGTAACATACTCTACGGCAACGGGGCAGGCCCCGAAATGAGCCGCTACTCGCTCATGGAGAGCAAGCAGTACCAGAACATTCCGCGTACCATACAGAACGTGCTCCTCAACTCAAAGCTCGATGCGGAGTTCATCAAGAAGACCATCATCTCGTCCATCAACGAAGACGAGACCGCCATCGACCTGAATACCTACAAGGAGCACCTGAAGAACTTCGAAACCCGACTGCGCGACATCGAAGAGTTCCAGAAACGCGAAACGCAGAAACAGGCCAAAGAAATCACCTCCCTCTCGGCACAGGTGTCACGTCAGCAGACTGCCCTGGTGCAGGGTTGCCGCGAACTGGCCGCCACCTACCGCCTTACCGAAAGCCAGTTGCCCAAGGCCGAGGAACAGAAGCACCAGGCCGAGAAGGCACGTACCGCCCTCCTGAATCATCGTCAGGAGTTACAGGAACAGTCGCGCCAGCGCTGCGACAAGATGCAGGAGGCACTGGCCATCCTGAACAACGAACTACAAAAAGCACAGCAGAAAGAAAAGGAATATGCCCGCCGCCAGATAGAAGAAATCATGGAGCGTTCGGCCCGCAAGGAGGAGTGGAAGAACAAGCAGCAGGGATTGCAGGAAGAGCAGCGCATCCTTACTTCGCACTACACGGAAATCTCTACCAAGTACAAGTCGCTCATCCAGAGCCTCGACGAGCAGTGGAACCGCATCCACGAGGCCAAAATCAAGCAGCTTGAGGGACTGAACAACACGTTCAATGCCCGCATCGAGGAAGCTCGCCGTCAGCACGAAGCGGCTACCGAAACGCTTTATCAGGAATACGAACAGCTCTCGCAGCAACTGCATCCGGAGCGCAGCAGCAAGCAGAACGAACTGACTGCCCTCGACTACCAGATGCAGCTGTGTCGCAAGGAGACCTTCTTCGAAGCCGAACAGGAGGAACTGAAACACCGCATCCAGTCGTACACCGGTCTGCACATGAGCAAGAAGAACCGCATCAACAACGCCCAGCTCATCATCAAGGAACTTACCCTGAAATGGGAAGAAGAGTTGCAGAAGGGACTGAAGGAGAAAGACGAGGCACTGATGCAGTTGCAGGCCGAGCACTTGCAACTCCGTCCGCGTATGGACGAACTGGAGACCTTCCTAAAAAACAGTAAGAGCACCCTGCAAGGCTGGCTTAAGGAGCACAAAAAGGGATGGGAAGAGAACATCGGTAAGCTGTGCGACGAGTCCATCCTCTGGCAGACCAACCTCTCGCCGAAGATTGTAGACGAGGGTACGTCGTTCTACGGCATCTCCATCTCCCTGCAGGACATCGAGCGCCACATCCGCTCCATCGATGACTATCAGGCGGAACATGACAAGGGCATCAAGCGACTGGCAGAAATCCAGGCTGAAACCCTCCGTCTGCAACAGGAGAAAGAGACCTTGGAAGAGCAGCTGAAAGCCAAATACCAGCCGCGCATCAAGGAACAGAAAGACGTGATAGCCGTACAGGAATACGAACTGGAAAAACTGGAACAGCAATACCAGAAGGATATGCTCGACCTGGACGACTGGAAGAAGAAGGCGGAAGCCGAACGTACTGCCAAACTCCGGAAACTGGAAGAGGAAAAGCAACGCATCGCCGCAGAACTGAAGGAAATTGACGGCAAACTGAACAACCTGAACCGCGAAAAGAGCGAGAAGCTGAACCAGCTGAAGCAGGAATGGAACCGGGTGCAGCAGGACATCGCGCACGAGAAGGATACACAGGCCGGCAGCATCCGCCTGGAGGATAAGGAAGAACAGCAGCGCATCGCCACGGAGAAAGCCGAATACGAGCGCCAGATGAAGCAGGAACTGCACTCGCAGGGGGCCGACACCGAACGTCTGCAACAGATTAGCAGTCAGTTGCGCGACATCGACCGGGAACTGCAGTTCATCAAGGAGTACGCCACCCTGCTCATCGAGTACCAGAAGGACAAGCGCGACCTCATCGACCACATTCCGGAATGGAAGCGTGAACAGGAGGAACAGAAACGCCAGCTCAGCCAGGAAAAGGACAACCTGCGCCGGGAAACCTCGGGTTTGCAGGAGCAGATTGATGCCCTGAACAAGGAACTGCAGCAGGCAGAGAAGGAAGTGACACAGCTTCAGGCCAACCTGGAGGCGTACAGCAAGATTTCGGCCTACGACTGGTACAAGCCGCATCGGGATATTTTCAATCCCGAGAACCCCGTCACGCTGGAAATCCACACGCCGCGCACCTGCCTGGAACTGATTGACGAACTGGGTCGCACGGACAGCCAGTACATGACGCTGCAAAACCGTCTGCGCAAGGAGGTGAATCTCTTTACCGGCCACTTCGACGAGGAGAATACCTTCAAGTTCAAGACCAAGTTTACCGAGGACTGGGAGTACATCCGCTTTGCCGAGGAACTGCACGACTTTGTGGAAGAGAACAAAATCAGCGAATTCGTCCGCCGCATCAACAACGAGCACTCCGACATCTTCAAGCGCATCAGCATGGATACCTCAATGCTCACGGCTTCGGAAGACGATATTCAGGACCTCATCGGTCAGGTGAACAAGGGATTCCAGACGTGCAACTTCGTGGGCGTTATCCAGTGCATCGAAATGAAGGTGGAAGAAAGCAGCAACCGTGTGGTAAACTGTCTGCGTGCCATCCAGAAGTACTACAACGAGCATGCCTATGACCTCACACCGGGCACCAACCTCTTCTCGTCGGAAAACGAGCAGCTGGTAAAGCAGGAGGCCATCGCCCTGCTCCGCGACTTCATCAAGGAGATTCACGCCTACCGCTACGACAGCATCCGCCTGTACGACTCATTCGAGCTGCGTTTCCGCATCATCGAGAACAACAACGACACGGGCTTCGTAGAGAAGCTGTCGAACGTGGGTTCGGAAGGTACGGACATCCTGGTGAAAGCCATGATCAACATCATGCTGCTGAACGTGTTCAAGGAAGGGGCTTCGCGCAAGTTCAAGGACTTCAAGCTGCACTGTATGATGGACGAAATCGGTAAGCTCCATCCGAACAACGTGAACGGTATCCTGAAGTTTGCCAACGACCGGAACATCATCCTCATCAACGGTTCGCCTACCGAACTGAACCGCGATGCCTACAAGCATGTGTACCTGCTCACCAAAGGCGCGCAGAGCAAGACACGCATCGCCCGACTTATTTCAGACCAGAAACTGTAGGCTTTTCAGGCTCCATGAAAGCCTTTTTCAAAACGTCTTTGCGATTACTCCAAAACGCTTTGACGTTTACAATAAAACGCAAGTGCATTCGAAGTAAAATGCACTTGCGTTTCAAATGAAACTCCCTTGCGTTTTAGAACAAACGCAAGGGAGTTTTTTATGGCTTATTTTTAAGAATCTTCAAGCAGGCTATATAACAAAAAAAGAGCCTGAAAAACAGGCTCTTTTAAGATTGAATCAGCAGGAGCCGAAAGCGGGACTCGAACCCGCGACTTACTCATTACGAATGAGTTACTCTACCAACTGAGTTATTTCGGCAACGTGTTTCGTTGAAAACGGTTGCAAAATTACTCTTCTTGAAACCTGCCAAATAAAAAAGAGATTTTTTTTCAGAAAAACTAAATTTTTCCGGCCCGTACAACCTGTTTCCGCTACATCACAGGGGCATTTGACACATTATTACGTGTAATTTGTACAATAGTCCCTTGTCTACCTCCTGCCGATTTCCTACTTTTACCCGCAAAATGAAACATTACACTACCATGAAAAAGAAACTGATGATTTCACTGCTGGCACTGGCTTCACTGGGAGCCGGAGCACAAAACTTGCAAAAGGGAGACTACGGATACTTGTACTGCCACATGAGCGGACGAGGGGAATGGACGGCCTACGCCCTGAGCCGTGACGGCGTACACTTTCACGACCTGATTGATGGCGACCCCGTATACAATGTAGAAGAAATGTCAAAAATAGAGGGAGGAGCACGCGATGCCTTTATCTGCCGTACGTCCGACGGAAAGGGCTACCTGATGGTGACTACCGACATGAGCAACGCCAAGAGCCGCTCGTGGTTCAACTACGGCATCAACCTGCTGAAAAGTGACAACCTGATTCACTGGACTTCTACCACCTTCGACTTCCGCCAGGGACCGGACATCTTCTGTGACCCTCAGTCGCCCGATGTCTATAAGGACTACAGCACCATCAAGCGCGTATGGGCACCGCAGATTTTCTGGGACCCTTCGTACGTATGGGCCGATGGCACGAAGGGCGGATACATGATATACTATTCACTGCTCAATCCGGCAGAAGACCAGTACGACCGCGTGTTCTATTCCTATGCCGACGCCACCTTTACACGTCTTACCAAGCCCCGCCTGCTGGTGGACTGGGGATATGCCACCATCGATGCCGACATCAACTATGTGCCAGCCGACGGACTCTACCACATGCTCATCAAGAAAGAAGGAGGCACACCCGGCATCTTTGCCGCCACGGCCACGAAACTGACCGGCCCATACAAGATAAAGGATGAAAATGACTATGTGAAGTTTGAAGGCAACAAGAAGTGTGAGGGCTGCTCTGCCTTCCAGCTGGTGGGCGATTCCACCTGGCGCGTGGCCTACATCGAATACTCCTCCAAGCCCAAAAGATACCGCATCTGCCAGGCCGATGAAAAACTCGCCAACTTCCACTCCCCCGTCACCATGGAGGGCGTGAAACATCCGCAGCACGGCTCGTTCATGCGGCTCACCGAAGAAGAGTACAAGCGCCTGCAGGAATGGTCGGACAGCATCATGCGCGAAAGAGCCGCCCGAAACAGCGGAGAAAAGAAATAAAAAGAGGAAAATGAAATATTTTTGTAAAAACTTTTGGCAAACATCCTTTCATTTGAACAGAAAACATTATCTTTGCACTCCGAATTATGACGTGACAAAAGAGTTTGATGTATTACTGTATAACACATAGTAAAAAGAATAAGCGCACATTCGGAGTTCCGGCGGAATGGACAAATGCCGGAAGCTATTTCTTTTTTCTTTTATGTCACTTATTTCCTGAATATTTAAGATTTCTTATTTTATCAAACACCCGGAACTGCTTTTCTGAGAAATGTAACATTGATCCTCGACGACGGGAGCCGCTTTCATGGCAAGTCGTTCGGCTATGAGAAGCCGGTAGCCGGTGAAGTGGTGTTCAACACAGCGATGACCGGATACCCCGAGAGCCTGACCGACCCTTCGTATGCAGGTCAGCTGATGACGCTGACTTATCCGTTGGTTGGTAACTATGGCGTGCCTTCTTCACGTTTGAAGCAAACGGACTGCCCACCTTTATGGAGAGCGAAAAAATTCATGCCGAAGCGATTATCGTGAGCGATTACAGCGAGAAGTACTCTCACTGGAATGCAGTGGAAAGCTTGGGCGACTGGCTGAAGCGTGAACAGATTCCGGGTATTACAGGTATTGACACACGCGAACTGACCAAGGTTTTGCGTGAGCATGGAGTGATGATGGGAAAGATCGTTTTCGATGATGAACCGGACAACATTCCCGAAGCTGCCTATGCCGGTGTGAATTATGTTGATAAGGTTTCCTGCAAGGAGATCATCCGCTACAATGAAGGCGAAGGCAAGAAGAAAGTGGTACTGGTTGACTGCGGCGTGAAATCAAACATCATCCGTTGTCTGCTCAAGCGCGACGTGGAAATCATCCGCGTGCCTTGGAACTACGATTTCAACTCTCTGCAGTTCGACGGCCTGTTTATTTCCAATGGTCCGGGCGACCCTGATACATGTGATGCTGCCGTGCAGAACATTCGCAAGGCCATGCAGAACGAGAAACTGCCTATCTTCGGTATCTGTATGGGTAACCAGCTGCTGTCAAAGGCAGGTGGAGCCAAGATCTACAAGCTGAAATACGGTCACCGCAGCCACAATCAGCCGGTGCGTATGGTAGGAACTGAAAAAGTGTTTCATTACCTCACAGAACCACGGTTATGCAGTAGACAACAACACCCTGGGAGCCAGACTGGGAACCTCTCTTCATCAATATGAACGACGGTTCGAATGAAGGTATCCGTCATAAGAAAAACCCCTGGTTCTCGGCACAGTTCCACCCTGAAGCTGCCAGCGGCCCTACCGATACGGAATTCCTGTTCGACGAGTTTGTAAAGTTGCTGTAATCCACTAAAAAACAAAGAAGACAATGAAAGAAGACATAAAGAAAGTATTATTGTTAGGTTCCGGAGCCTTGAAGATCGGTGAAGCAGGCGAATTCGACTACTCCGGCTCACAAGCTCTGAAAGCACTGAAGGAAGAAGGTATCGAAACCATCCTGATCAACCCGAACATCGCCACCGTGCAGACTTCGGAAGGTGTGGCAGACAAGATCTACTTCTTGCCTGTGACTCCTTACTTTGTAGAGAAGGTGATTGCCAAGAACGTCCCGACGGCGTGTTGCTGTCATTCGGTGGTCAGACTGCCTTGAACTGCGGTGTGGCTCTCTACAAAGCCGGTGTGTTTGAGAAATACAATGCACGCGTGCTCGGTACTCCCGTACAGGCTATCATGGATACGGAAGACCGTGAGTTCTTCGTACAGAAGCTGGACGAAATCAATGTGAAGACCATCAAGAGTGAAGCAGTAGAGAACATTGAAGATGCCCGTCGTGCTGCCAAGGAACTGGGTTATCCGGTCATCATCCGTGCTGCATACGCACTGGGAGGTCTGGGCTCAGGTTTCTGCGACAATGAAGAAGAACTGAACGTACTGGCGAAAAAGCTTTCTCTTTCTCTCCGCAGGTGCTGGTAGAAAAGAGTCTGAAAGGCTGGAAAGAGGTGGAATACGAAGTGGTACGCGACCGTTTCGACAACTGTATCACCGTATGTAACATGGAAAACTTCGACCCTCTGGGTATCCATACCGGTGAGTCTATCGTTATCGCTCCTTCACAGACTCTGACCAACAGCGAATATCACAAACTGCGTGAACTGGCTATCCGCATCATCCGTCACATCGGAATTGTGGGTGAATGTAATGTTCAGTATGCGTTCGACCCCGAATCAGAAGACTACCGGGTAATCGAAGTAAATGCCCGTCTGAGCCGTTCATCTGCACTGGCTTCCAAGGCTACCGGTTATCCTCTGGCATTCGTTGCTGCTAAGCTGGGTCTGGGTTACGGACTGTTCGACCTGAAGAACTCAGTAACTAAGACTACTTCTGCTTTCTTTGAACCGGCACTGGACTACTGCGTATGTAAGATCCCCCGCTGGGACTTGGGTAAGTTCCACGGTGTAGACCGTGAGCTGGGCTCCAGCATGAAGTCTGTCGGTGAAGTCATGGCCATCGGACGTACCTTCGAAGAAGCGATCCAGAAAGGTCTGCGTATGATCGGTCAGGGCATGCACGGTTTCGTAGAAAACAAGGAGCTGGTGATCGCCGACATCGACAAGGCTTTGCGCGAGCCGACCGACAAGCGTATCTTCGTCATCTCGAAGGCTATGCGTGCGGCTACACTGTTGACCAGATTCACGACCTCACCAAGATTGACAAGTGGTTCCTCGACAAGCTGATGAACATCATGCAGACTTCTAAGGAACTCCACGAGTGGGGCAACAACCATAAGCTGCTTTCACAACTTCCGAACGAGCTGCTCTACAAGCCAAGCGTCAGGGATTCTCTGACTTCCAGGTGGCACGTGCCATCGGCTACGAAGGCGATATGGAAGATATCCTGGAAATCCGTAACCACCGTAAGAGTGTAGGTATCGTGCCGGTAGTAAAACAGATGACACGCTGGCAGCTGAATATCCGGCACAGACCAACTACCTGTATCTGACTTACAGCGGTGTGGCTAACGATGTACATTATCTGGGCGACCACAAGAGTATCGTGGTACTCGGTTCAGGAGCTTACCGTATCGGTTCTTCCGTAGAGTTCGACTGGTGCGGCGTACAGGCACTGAACACCATCCGCAAGGAAGGCTACCGCTCAGTTATGATCAACTACAACCCCGAAACCGTTTCTACCGACTACGATATGTGCGATCGTCTGTACTTCGACGAGCTGACCTTCGAACGTGTCATGGATATTCTTGATCTGGAGAACCCGCACGGAGTGATCGTTTCTACCGGCGGACAGATTCCGAACAACCTGGCACTGCGTCTGGATGCACAGAAAGTAAATATCCTGGGAACATCGGCCAAGAGCATTGACAATGCTGAAGACCGCGACAAGTTCTCAGCCATGCTTGACCGCATCGGCGTTGACCAGCCGGAATGGAGCGCACTGACTTCAATGGAAGACATCAATGCATTTATCCAGAAAGTAGGATTCCCTGTACTGGTTCGTCCGTCATACGTGCTGTCTGGAGCTGCCATGAACGTATGTTCCAACCAGGAAGAGCTGGAACGCTTCCTGCAGCTGGCTGCTAATGTATCGAAGAAACATCCGGTTGTAGTCAGCCAGTTCATCGAACATGCCAAGGAAGTGGAAATGGATGCCGTTGCACAGAACGGTGAAATCGTTGCATACGCCATTAGTGAACACATCGAATTTGCCGGCGTTCACTCGGGAGATGCTACCATCCAGTTCCCGCCGCAGAAGCTGTATGTTGAAACCGTTCGCCGCATCAAGCGCATCAGCCGCCGGATTGCGAAGGAGCTGAACATTTCCGGCCCGTTCAACATCCAGTTCCTGGCCCGCGAAAACGATATCAAGGTTATCGAATGTAACTTGCGTGCCAGCCGTTCATTCCCGTTTGTCAGCAAGGTTCTGAAGATCAATTTCATCGAACTGGCTACAAAAGTTATGTTGGGATTGCCGGTAGAAAAGCCTGAAAAGAACTTGTTTGAACTTGACTATGTAGGTATCAAAGCCAGCCAGTTCTCATTCAACCGTCTGCAGAAGGCCGACCCTGTATTGGGTGTAGACATGGCTTCTACCGGTGAGGTGGGCTGTATCGGTGAAGACACTTCATGTGCCGTACTGAAAGCCATGCTGTCTGTCGGTTACCGCATTCCGGAAAAGAACATTCTGATGTCTACCGGTACACTGAAACAGAAAGTAGATTTGCTTCAGGCAGCACGCGCCCTCAAGGCCAAAGGTTACAACATCTTCGCTACCGGCGGTTCTTCTAAGTTCCTGGCAGAAAACGGAGTAGAAAACACCCGTGTATACTGGCCGAGCGAGGAAGGACATCCTCAGGCATTGGAAATGCTTCATAAGAAAGAAATCGACATGGTAGTAAATATTCCGCGTGACCTCACTCCTACTGAGTTGGAAAACGGATACAAGATCCGCCGTGCGGCTATCGACCTGAATATTCCGCTGATTACGAATGCCCGTCTGGCGAGCGCGTTCATCAATGCCTTCTGCTCGATGAGCATTGACGACATTGCTATCAAGAGCTGGGACGAATACAAATAATCCGTACCACTTAAAGATATAGATAAAATTAATCCCCTCCGGAACTATTTGTTATGAATGAGTTCTGGAGGGGATTTTTTGCCTTAAACTTTTTAGTTTCCAAGTTTCAGATTAAAAGGTAGGATTAAAAGTCCCTGGCCGAGTATAATCACAATCTGATACTCGGTTTCAATTCCATAAGGTACGATTAAAAGATATTTGCAACATCAAACAATAAACAATAAACAAGTTTCAATTCCATACGGTACGATTAAAAGTATTCTATGAGTGTCCAGATAATACTATTCATAGTGTGTTTCAATTCCATAAGGTACGATTAAAAGAAACGATATGAAGCATACCTTAGTACGGATACCAGGTTTCAATTCCATAAGGTACGATTAAAAGGCCCATTGTAACCGGGATGCCTGTACCCTTTTCGAGTTTCAATTCCATAAGGTACGATTAAAAGAAGACTGGATGTGAATTATACCCCATTGCAATGCAGGTTTCAATTCCATAAGGTACGATTAAAAGCAGAATCCGGAAGAATGGTTCAAGTTCATCTGGAGTTTCAATTCCATAAGGTACGATTAAAAGTCATCTGTCCATCCGTTCAGTTCGATTATCTTATGTTTCAATTCCATAAGGTACGATTAAAAGCTGGTTGGACTTCCGGAGGTCTTGCAGCATAAGCTCTTGTTTCAATTCCATAAGGTACGATTAAAAGTACCAGGACCGTGGGCTGGTGTCAAAATTCCTTTCTTGTTTCAATTCCATAAGGTACGATTAAAAGTGGGTAAAGCTGTCAGAAGATTTTTCCATTACACGTTTCAATTCCATAAGGTACGATTAAAAGCACGGTAGGTCTGAATCTCTTTTGTATTTTTCTGAGGTTTCAATTCCATAAGGTACGATTAAAAGCATCTTTCAGGTAGAAACTCAACAGATGTATCTTCGTTTCAATTCCATAAGGTACGATTAAAAGTATGACATTTCTGTGACAATGTCTACTTTGCTATGTTTCAATTCCATAAGGTACGATTAAAAGTGCAGGGCAGCAAAGGAACTCGTTACACCACCAGTGTTTCAATTCCATAAGGTACGATTAAAAGCTGGAAGCAGCACGATATATCTGTTTAATTCTATGTTTCAATTCCATAAGGTACGATTAAAAGGATTGGTATCAAGTTCATTAATCCTGTCAAAGCTGTTTCAATTCCATAAGGTACGATTAAAAGTTGGTATTATTATTTGCCAACTAATGAACTTAGAGGTTTCAATTCCATAAGGTACGATTAAAAGGTCTCGGTGGAACTCATATAAATGCTTATATTCAGGAAGTTTCAATTCCATAAGGTACGATTAAAAGGCAGATCCAGCTTTTCTTCTATGCGGCTGTTAAAGTTTCAATTCCATAAGGTACGATTAAAAGGAGAAAAAATATCCGGGGATGAATCTTATTCCCTTTGAGGTTTCAATTCCATAAGGTACGATTAAAAGAATATTTTCCATAAAGCAGTTGGACGATTTGAAGTAGTTTCAATTCCATAAGGTACGATTAAAAGTTTATGGCCTGAGTGGTAGCGTCGCCGTATTCAAGTTTCAATTCCATAAGGTACGATTAAAAGAAAACATGATGAAAATTTCAAAAGAACTTTGACTAGTTTCAATTCCATAAGGTACGATTAAAAGTATCGCATCCGATAAGGGTAAATGCAAATTCTTTGTTTCAATTCCATAAGGTACGATTAAAAGGTCCTTTTTCCTGAAGATTGAATACCTCTACCAAGTTTCAATTCCATAAGGTACGATTAAAAGTCCGCTGGTGTCCGCTGGTGTCCGCTGGTGTCCGCGTTTCAATTCCATAAGGTACGATTAAAAGCCTTCATTATAATTTATAACAAACACTGAAAATAAAGCTATTACGCAATGCAAATATAATAAAAATACGATAAAAAGATGTCGATGTCCAATTATATAAAATCCATTAGGCATCGACATCTTTATAAATATCTGTGTATCAATAAGTCAAAGAGCTATTGAATTAATGACATTTCTACAAAGACGAAAAAGAAATACATCGACAGACTGACTTCAAAGAAAAATATCTATATCAGCACGCTCTTTACCCACAATTTGCTTATTCATTGTATATTGGGAAGAACCACTAAATATAATTATACTATCTTCATCCTTTTTCATAAAAACATCACACATCATCAACAATTCTTTCAAACGAGCTTCTGAGATTTCGCCTTCAAACACAGAATTTTGAATCCAATTCAAGTACCTCCGACACAGTTTCAACATCTTCCCGACTCGCCGTTCTCCAAAATCATAGACCAGAATGACATACATATTACCAGTACATTTTAAAAGGTTTATATTCTTCCATAGCCAACAGATGTTTAGCTAATTTGTAACATTCCAATTTAACCAAGTGCCTATAACTTACAGAACGTTTTAAGGATCTGTGCTGAATCGTCTCTTGTAAACGGTCTTCCAAAGCTTTTACAAAAAGCTTCTTTCCTGATGAATTAAGTAAACATTTATTCAACTTACGGTCAAAATGTTTTTCCTGTATTTCTTTCCGGTTCAATACTTTAAAAATGACCCGATCCACCAAGATAGGTTTGAAAATCTCAGCAATATCCAGCGCTAAAGAATAACGACGTTCACCCGGTTTATGCAGATAACTGATAGTAGGATTCAACTGAGTTTGATGAATGGCGCGCAAACAAATCGTATAACATACCATATTGCCGAATGAAATCAATGCATTTACTTCATTTTGTGGAGGACGTTTGGTACGGTTTCCCATCTCAAAATCATTCAGAATTAGATTAAATGCGGCATAATAATATTGCCTTATCTGACCTTCTATGCCCATTAATTCTTCAGTATTACTAGTCTGGGATATTTGAGAAGAAAGCTTTTTCATCAAATCAATCAGCTCCTCCATATCCTTCCCTCTCCGATTATAGTATTGAAGGTTCTTAATCATATTATAAGCAGCTCCCTCAATAAACTTCTGCGCAATACACATTCTTTTCTTTAAATTCTGATAATAAGAAGTCTGAGCTAACAACATCCTGCCAGAAAGCAAGCTGTCTCTCGGCATAAATGAACCTGTGTAGTTCTCATAATAATCAAAGAAATGAACTGCTATGTCTTTTTGGCCCAAGAAATTAAACAATGAACTATTGGCACGCAATGAACCAAACACATAAAACTCACTGATATCTTCCACCGGCAAATAACGAGGCTGAGAAGTAACACTCATATCCTCTCCTTCTTCCGCACAAGGAGTAAACTTCAACGTATTATCTTTTCTCTCCAGAATACCGGGATTAAACAAATAAAAAGTCTTTTTCATTCTTCCACCTCCTTACTGTAACAAAATTCAAAATAACTGCAATTACGACACAAAGATTTCTGAATCAGCGGTGGGCAGTTCTCGCCTGAAACGATTTTCTCTATATCCTTTTTCATCGCTTCTATCTTTTCTCGATCAAGATCACTCAGAATGACCGGCTGAGTTTTCCTTAAAACTGGATATTCTAGTAAACCGGTCACTCCTTCTATCCCATTCTGTTCAAATACATAAAGGTAATACTTTACTTGCCATTCATGAGCTTTTTCCACCTTGTTTGATTTCTTAATTTCATGAATCACCTTACTCTTGGCGTCATAATAATCGACCTTTATTCCATCCAATTCTATTTCTTCATATTTTTCCGAACGTTGTGGATAAGAATCTTCATGAATCAGTTTACCCTCAAGCACCAAATCTGAGGTATGCTCAAAATTAATACCATTTGCAAACAACCAAAACTTACGTTTGCATACTTGATAATAATTAAAGTGTGTACCTGTGACCTGCATAGTTTTTATTATATAATTTCATAACAATCCGGTTTCTTTTCTATACAGCCTTGCTTTTTCTTTTCATCATAGAATAATTCTTGCGCAATCCGTACATCCCAATCTTTGGAAAAGACCGTTTGATCCCAATGATAAGGATAAACAGCAACCAGCAACTCGTTGGCCTCAATATAGCGTTTCTGCTCTATCAGACTGCAGTATTCCTCTTTCAGGTTATAGCATAACATCTACTTTCTGATTATTTTGCTCCATTATCTCATCAGCCCAGTCTTTGCACATCCCGGCAATCCATTTCTCTACAAAGTCAGAAGTAGATCTCAATCCCTGTTCAAAATCCTGTTTTTGTTTTTCGGAATACCCATTCTTATATACCTCATTACATGCGCGTATCAAGTCATCTTCTGACAAATCTTTCTCATCCAGCTGCGACATTATAGTCCACGTATCCTGTAACAATCGTTCATCATAAAAAGGAGTTTTTCCTATAATTTCCTCAAAAAGATATACATTTGCCATTATCTTATTGCCGGAAGCATCAACCAGTTTACCACCACGATTGACACGACCTAAACGTTGAATCAATGAATCTATTGGCGCATTTTCGATATAAGCTGTATTGTAATCAATATCCAAACTCACCTCAACGGCTTGTGTGGCAACCAATAATCGAGGACGTTTACTTTTGTCTGCATGGGTTACAAAATTCTCTATTTTTCTTCTTGATTTTTGATTAAATCCCCCATGCAACATCATTTTTCTGGAGTCATCACAATCAACTGTCTGATAAATTTGCTGACAAGTCTTCACATTGTTGACAACCACCAGTACAGACAATCCTTTTTCTAAATCAGATTCAATCTGCCCAATATATTGACTGATATTTTCATTTGCATGACAAACTAAATGATGACGTTTTCTTCCCATCACACATGCATCTGAAGTAAAGGCAGAGTCAGGACGAATAATTCGAGAATAATCTCCTTCATAGATTTTCTCAACAATCTGTTCCAATAAAAAAACTGGAATAGTAGCAGACATAAACAAAAACTTAGCACCGAAAAACTCTCTAAAGATTTTAACTGTACCCAGCATTTTTCCCGTCAAGAATGCATTATATGCATGAAACTCATCAACAATAAACAAAGCATTTTGGCACTCCAACATAGAGAACTCCCATCCTTTTCCATGACAAGGTATTCGCAATAACTGATGTAAGGTCATAATTTTTATTGGATAATAAACCTCACGTGACAAGGAGTTCAGGTTCCTTGCTTCCTTTTCAAGTTCTGTATAATTGGGAACCACATTCGAATACTCTTCGCATAATTCATTATATATGAAATTCAAGGACTTGGAATGTTGTATCATCACTTCCGAACGATTATATACATCACAAAGACGTGTCATCATCGCATTTATGGAAGCCGTATAGGGAAGTAAATAAAACAAACGATTTCCTTTTAACTGATTGGCATAGACCCAGCTTAAAGCCGCTTCCGTCTTACCGGAACCTGTAGGAGCATGTAAAATAGCATCTCCCACCCAGTGTTGCAGCTCTTCCTGAAAATGACGGAATGGATATATTGTCAACTTGTCATGCGGCTGGAAATTATCCAAGGAAATCAACTGATAATCGGGTATCTTCGTCTGTCCACCCGATGCCAAATGATCAGCTGCCTGCAAAAAGGCTCTCAATAAAGAGAATCGTTGCCTGTCTTCCAGACAAGGTATCGCCTTCTTTTGTTTATTTTCTCTAAACATGTAGCAAAAAGATGATGGAATCTTTTCAAGCTTCTCCTTCCTGTAAACAAAATCTTCTGAAAATAAAGAAAGCCATGACTGTAAGGTTTCCAGACACATTGTTCCTTCTGAATCAGGTAAATAAGCGCCCTCATCTATTGAAATGCTGATACCATTTAAATCCTGCATACTCAACGATTTATTACAAGAACTTGACTCTACACTTTTATGGTGAGTTGCAACCGCAAACAGCACCGCATTGTTCACTTCTAGAAAAGTCTCAGCAAACCACACAGACACCAGTTCATGACGAATACTAGCATTTTTATCTCCGCTCAATCTTTTCTGAAAAGTAGGATGCACTTTCCCCAAGTCATGCAAGATAGCAGCCTGTAAAAAGTTTTGTTTCAAGAAAACTTGTGCACTATTGGATAGAGACAGTGACTGAAGTAACTTCAGTCCTGTCTCTATTACCATACAAGTATGCTCATACAAAGTAGTTCCGTCACTTTTTGCTTTGATCTTCTTTATTTCCTCTATATTCATGTCGTAAAAGTATGCATATAAAAATCTACAGACGGTTCATCCAGAATTCGATACAGATTAGAATTCCTAACTTGAACTTCTTTTCCTTCGCCATAAATAGCTACAAACATCATCGGATTTACAGGCACTCTTCCGCTCCCTGGCTTTTCTCCTTCTATATAAGAATCGGCTAGTTGCACTAACTGTCCGGGAATCATCTGATTAGCATCAAAAGGAACCATGCAACCTTTTACATAGCCTTCAGAGATAGCCATCACTTCTTTCACGCTGACTTTCTTTATCTGAAGCAAATCTTGCGAGCGTCCCAAAGCTGGAGTTCCTACTGGAGAATCAAAGAAATCTTTCCAGTCCAAGCGGTCAATCCAAACAGTCAAATAAGGATTTGTATGAAATTCGCGCATATAGGCATCACTTCCCTTATCATGACTTTTTATCTTCTTTCCATCAAACTGCAATCTTCTTCGAGTCTCTATATCCAATGATACCGTATCATAAAAATACCGAAAACCAACTTTCACCTCATCAGGAGAAACAAACCGTCCCAAACAGCAACCGATTATTCCTAGAATAGTAGAATATGGAGGTACTGGCATGCATAGAGCATTTCCAGAAAGAACAAATGGAAGACGAGGAGTCGCAGTCCAACCTGAGAATTGTATTTCCAGTACTTTATCCATTATCTTAAATATTTATCTACGAACACTTCTACTATCTTTATCGGGGTGTCGACCATAAAGTCATCACCGGTTAATGCCTTCACTTCCTCTTCATTCTCCAGGTATCCTTTTCGTATTCCAATGCAAATGGGGGTCTGAAGTTTATCTTTATAATCAACAGCCAGTTCCTTCAATAAATCTATATTCAAGCGTGGACGCTCACCATTTCCTATATATAAATTATTAAAGCAAGGATTCGCAGAAGACATACCTGCAAATACAATCACTTTTGGAGAAACATCAGCTCCAAATGCCGCCATCTTAGCCCCTCCACGCAAGTGTACCAATCCTTTCAACAAACCTGCAGTACGCTCTTTTCTCTGCTGTTCTGCATCCTGAAGTCTATAGACTTGTACATTTTTCTGTAAACTCTCCTCTATAAGGATTGCTTTATATTTTTCAATCAAATCTTTCGATAATTCCACACGAGACGGGGTATTCACAAAACAGCCAAGGCGATAGCACTCCAGATTGAAGAATCCTTCCAAATGAGTGGAGTAAAACCGAGTAGAATAAGGCAAAGGAGTACCATCTTTGGGAAAAACAAAAGCGTTATCCGTGGCCAATGCACGCATCTTTGGAATTCCTTTCAATATAGAGGTTTTAAACGGAGAGGTACGCTGAATGCTTTCCTCACCTTTAGAACCACTCTTCATATACCCAAACAAATCATCTTCCGGATATGTTACCGGATCTAACTCTGTCGCAACTTTTGAAGTAGCTCCTTTCGCATTTGTTTCAATAGCATGAAGTTCACTAGGTTGCCATTCGTTTTCTTCGTTGACTGTATTTCTGAGCCAGCGTCGCCATGCTTGTGCAGATACATAAGGCACATCCTCTTTACGCCCATTAACGGTTTCCTTAAAAGTCTTTGGAATTACCGTATTCTGATCTTCACCATTTGCCAATCCGGCACCATTTAAAAAGGTAGCGGTTGCATCACACAACACGTTCCCAGTAATGTTTTTAATTTGTTCTGACATAATTATTCGTTTTTAAGGTTATTAATAACATAAACTGAAGAAATCTCATTAAGTTTCAATCTGAAAGCAAACAAAAAAACTCTGAAGGCATAATTACCCCAAGGGTCATAAATCAAATCATATTCATTCCACTCTTTTCCATTTTCGTTCAAACGCTGCAATATAGAATAAAACCAAATCCTCTGCGAACGTAAATCATTGCGAGGTATCGCGCGTTTTATCTTATTACACAATGCCGCATATTTAGACTCATCAACAGCACTCTGGAATCTGTAGTCTGCATATTGACAGGTAAATTCATTTATCCGATCCAACCATTTCTTAGTATCAGAATCTATCTGTTGGACTGAAAAATCAATCTCATCTTCCCAAGATGACAAATCTTCCAAATTCTTATAATACAATCTTAATAAGGAGCAGATGCCATATATATTCTTCTTCCCTCCTATTGTATAGAATAATGGATATAAACGATAAATACCCTCCTTCCAGGCATATTCTATCAGCAGTTCATCTAATACAGAAGAATCCAAATCATTGTTTTTATCTCCGTATCGAAAATCTAATATCCGGCCAACAACCTTCTCCCGTTGATAATCAGAAGCCTGACTTATCAGATTAATCATCTTTATGCAAAGATGGGAAGCAAGCGTATTTCTCACATTTACTTGCGGAATAGTAGATACAAAAGTCATTTTCTGGTAATAAAAATGCACCAGTTTATACATCTGATAACAACGATATGAAACAGGCAATAGCTCAGGGTCATCTAAAATGGACAGTTGACAGCTCATTGTCCAATCACCTTTTTCTGTTGCACGCCATAAAATCCTATTCAACAAAGAAGCATAATCTTTATAAGCATCTGTTTTACTCAACACCGACTCATCTTTAGAATCTTTATATTTCATTATCAAACCAGAAATATACTTGGCCATTGCTGTCATTTTCTCTTGCTGAATGACTTTCCAATATGACTCAAAAAACTCCACACTAACTCCAGCATATTTTTTATCCGGATAAAGATTCGGCCAATCTTTCTTATCGGACAAGCATTCCAAAAAGCCCGGACTTAACGAAGAGGTTGATAAGATATACTCCAATTCACCCTTATGCCGATTATGTAATACGGATAATTGTCTAAGTAACTCATTCGGAACTCTATCTATAAAACAACTGGCTCCTGCACCCGAATTTGAAAAGCTCCACAAGTTAACATCCGCGTATTCACAGTCAGCCTTGCATCTTTCCATTACTTCCAGTGCCTCTAATATATAATTACCTTTAGCCACTCCTTTCATATTCTCTATCGGTACATTTGTTGCAACGACATTTTTCACTTTATTAATAAGGTTATTTACTTTTTCCTCTATGAAATCTTCACAGAACTCCAAAGCTGTAGAATCAATAAGCAAAATACCTTTCTTATATATATAGGCACAGAAAGGAAGAAATTGTAACAGTACCACACAAATAGGATGTACATTATAGGTCTGTATGGCCATAGGAAGAGATTGTGCATCAGAACCCAGTCCTCCCAACAAAGGAAACCAACATCGATTCATGGTTAAATCTTTCTTTTTTGCCTCCTTTTCTGGCACCCCCAAACCAACCAATGTTTCCAGCATAAAATCAGAAAAGGTTCTGGAATAATGCAATCCTGTAAGATTACACTGCTTGTCTCCTTCCGCTTCAAATCCATCCACTATTTTAAACAACAATGCTTCATATATTTTTTCCCCGAGTTTTTTATCATTATACAATGGTCCATTCTTTGTGAAAAGCATTGTATAACTTTTAAAACGTAAATTCATACTCATCAATGAGTAAGGAAGATCGTCACATACTCTCGTAATCATATTACGCAATACATCTGTAGTAATGTCTCGCACATCATTTAATCCAGCCAATGCTTTTACCGTCATCAAAGCATTATTGACCATTGGATTTCCCGTATAATGATTAATTATATTCATACTAAAAAAAGCAATCTATTAATATTTTTATAACCAACAGAATAAGCACTAACTCTTTAAAAGAGATATCAAAATCAACAATTCCTGTTTTTTTATTAAATTTCAATTTCATGACATTCCATTTTGAAATACAAATATAAATATCCCATTTATATTTAAATACTAAACTGAGAAAAAAAATAAAGCTAGCACAAATAATAAAAAAATCATATATTTGCATTCTAATAGAGGAATTGAAATTTTATGTTTAAGTACTAATCGCACCATGCTCCCCAACATTTCAGTTGGGGAGTTACTTTTCTATCTCCAAAAATCCAAAACCCATTGAGGAAAGACTTCCCGCAGAAGATTCATACAGAAATCTCATCATTTCTAAAGGAGCTGAAATTCTCATCCTGCACATAAAGCCTCGCACGCTGGTTTCTTGTGGTGTATCAACTTTTATTTTTACCAATGCAGATTTCGGCTGACCTAAAACCTCCATACGACAATCTTCTATAGGAAAAGGACATTCAATTCCATAAAACAAAGCATATTTCTCCACAAGTCCTTTAAACAAAATATAGGGAGCAGCAGCATCCACTGGTGACAAATAATCGACTTTCTTCCTTTCACGACGAAGCTTCAAGCACATCGGCGACAAAGTCCGGAAAGTCATCTCTTCCGTAAAATCAGGCGAAGGCATCACTTCCACGTTACGTACGGTAAACTGCACCTTCGACCTCCGATCGCCAACCTCAAACACTTGATTCATAAACAGCCCCTGGATAAAACGCTGGGTGCTTTTCTCTGGTAAGAAACTGATTTGCCATTCTATCGTGTCTGATAAAATCTGCAACTGCTCTTTTTCGCGCAACACCTTGTACTTCTCTATCATGAAACGAGAATAAGAAAAAAACTTAAATGCTTTCCCGTTTTCCATACGATAACCATTTTCATGCAGCCAGGTTGCATAATCTTTGTCTGCACGTGCCAATATTCGATATATCACAGCCGATTGTTCATATTGATAATTGATAGGCAGCCGGTTACCGAAAACATTTTTGTTTACTTCCAATTGCAATTTGAACCGCATACTTTTTTCTATTATAATATATGTATCTCCTTTATTATATCATCCGTATTGCCACCACATAGTGTCTGAAGATTTTCTTCCGTCATTAACGACTCAGCCAATGCTCTCCGCAGCATTCTACCATAACGTTCCGCCTTGTCCTGTAATGGATACCTCCCCCAACCTCCTTCCAGTCTGTTTTTCTTGACATGCTCGTCAAAAATATGATTATAATAGACTTCCGTGATAATGCGTAAGTCCTTTGCCCTGTGTACAAGAGCCGCTACTGATATACCATAAGAAGTTTTCAGTTCCACCAGTTCCTCAAGGGAAAGTACCGAACGCTTTTTCCCAAAAGACTCGTATGCTATCCCCGCAGGAAACAATAAAGCCGAAGCAAAACGATGGCAACATTTTTCTTTAGTACGCACATCCAGACTCTCCAAAAAAGAAAAAAGCAAATGCCCTAGCTCATGCAAAGCGGTAAAACGTTTTCGCTCTACAGTAGCATTCCGTTTATTCAATACCACAAAAGGTATCTTCCGGTTTACCCATCCGCTCAGGCCATCCACCCGTTCATCCAGATCCAACTCCAGAACCTTTATTCCCGCATTTTCCATCACCCGGCAAACAGAAGGAATGGCATCGGTTCCCAAGTTCCATTTCTTACGCAGAACTTCTGCCGCCAGTTCCATATCATCAATAGAGGAATAACGTTTCTGAGGAAAAGGGTGCTTAAATGAAGCAATAATCCCTAATTGGTTCTCCAAATATAAATAGCGCTGTAGACAACGATTTATTTCACTCTTTATCGCTTCTTCTTTTGCTGACAATATTTCCCCCCGACGAAAATTCCAGCCATTAATCTTTACAGGAAAAGAAAGCTGCAAACTGGCTGATGATATCTGATAAATCCTCAATAATGCTTCAAGTACTTGAGGCGAAGGGTGCATCTTTCCTCTTTCATACTTAGACAAGGCCTGTTTTGATACCAGCCTCCCTAACTTCTGACAAACTTCATCCAATGTCAGTCCACGCATTTTACGTATGTTTTTCAATTCTTCAGGTTGCATATCACTGTTTATTTAAACTATACACCAATGGTTTACAAATATAATAAATTTTACAAATCCTGTCAACATCCAGAAAGATTTATTTGAAGTAATTTTTCTCATATGGAGGACAACAAAGGATTTACTTACAACGCGAAAAGGCCATCTCAAATTTAATTGAGATGGCCTTTCCACTTAAATAAACCTATAATTAATCAACCAAAGGGAACATAAAGCCTTTTCCGTCATTATCATCAAACTTAGCTTTTGAAGGAAGAGGCAGATGTTTGGCATTGTTACTGAAATCCCAGAGCATGGTTTCGTCCTCGGTGATTTCTCCTGTGTCAAGGTTGCGCTTCTTTCCGTTCAACGGATAATACAGCACCAGATTTTCGTCACTTCCGTCTACCGTTTTCCACATGAACTGCTTCAACTGCTGAGGTGTGCGGGCCGTCTTCCAGAAACGGATTTCACGAACCAGCTCGTTCGCACCGCCAATCCAGAAACCTACCAGACCGTAAGGCCCTGTACGGATTTCACGGTCGGCCACCAATTCCCCATTCACATATACATAGTTTTTCTTACCGTCGTACACGAAAGCCAACATATACCAGGTGTCGGCCTGTGCCGCAAAGACATCCGCCGGTACGTCAATCTGAGAACCTCCAGTCTTAAACTGAAGCTGGTCGGGACGGATGGTCACGTCGCCGAAGCGAGGATAGATTTCATCGAGTGCACCGGACCCAGACACGAGTTTGGTACCACAGATGGAACGGTTGTTGCTCTGGTATGAGCTACGGTTTACCATGACCTCCATCGTCCACTGGTCTACCTTGAAATCGTCCGGGAACATTTTCGCATCTTCACTGCCGTATCCGTCAATGCGAAGACACTTCGTATTGATGCGCTGCTCCAGTACAATCAGTGATTCAGATTCACTGTCAATCACGGAGACCGTACCTCCACTCAGTTTCACCGGCAAAGCATAGCTTCCCTGCAAGGAGAATTTCACATCCTTGAACTTTACCGGCAGAAATTGCTGCGTCTGCCTGGAGCTGAACACCACCTCCTTGCCTACTTCATACATTTCGGGCGGCAGCATCAGGTAGTCCGTTCCGTGCTTCTTGTTGTATGCTTCCAGCTGTTCCTTGCTGCCGGCTTCTACCGTCACCGTCTTGGCATCGTTTTCCTGCTGCACCAGCGATACGGTGATAGACTTCACATCGACTTCCTTTCCTTCTTCCACGAATACCTGCGAAGATTCACCAGTCTTGATGTAAGCCCCCTGTGCCGACTGGTATTCACTGGTTGCATCCTTGTATAATTCATTCTGGCAGGAACAAGCCAGCAAGGCTCCTGCGAATATGCTGAAATATAATTTCTTTTTCATAATTCAATTTTTAATCTAACTTACCCGGATAAACCACATTTCCTAAGTGCAAGGCTTCTCTGAGCCATTTGTAAGGAGGAGTATTCGCATAGTCGTATTCCATGTGATACGTGCCGATGCCGCCAATGCGTCTGCCGTCGGGAAGGTCCAGCGTGGCATAATCAAAAATCTGACGCCCTTCCGGATAAGCATTGATTTCCGGACGCACGCTGGTGTAATTATCTACTCCACCTGTCTGCCAGCCTTGCTCAAACTCTACGGTGATAATGGTCTTCCGCTCCCAGTTTTCAAGGTGAGGCTGATTGATTTTCCTAAGGACCTGCTCGGTGGAACGTTCCCAGTACGCCTGATAAATATAGTGGTCGATGTACTTGGAAGCCTCGGTAGAAAGTTTCTCAGGCTGACCGTCCATTACCAGCATTCTGCCGGCCGGACGCAAACGGTCTGAAAGGGTTTTGATAAATACGAACATGTTCGTATTGCCCGAATTTTCGCTGATAATCTCCCCGTTAGCCATCGAACCTGAATGACCATAGCCGGGTTCGTAGTCTATGTCGAAACCATCCAGATTATACTTTTCAATCGTATCGCAGATGGCATTTGCATAAGCCTTCACACCTTCCACAAAATTGCCACCTCCCTTTTCCACAATCCAGTAATTCTTCGGGTCTTGTCCCGGAGGAGTCATCTGGTCGCCCAAGTCTTGTACAATCCAGCACAGCAGCGCTTTTCCTCCCTTGATTTCCTGGAAAAACTTCAAGTCTTTTTTCTGCTCTTCCGAAAGATTTCCTCGCGTACCCCACAAGGATACGAAGTCTACGCTGTCGGGTAGCATCTTCAGGTAGTTCTGTGCATTGCTGCCTCGTCCGGTCCAGTTGCCGAACCAGCCGAACCCCTTCACATGAGGTGTCTGACGGTATTCTCTCAGTTTGGCAAAATAATCGCGCATGGAGGGAGTCAGGTCGGCTTCACTTTCCGCCTCCAGCAAGGGAATGTATTTCTCCAGGTTCTCCTGGTTTTCGAACGTTTCTCTTTCAGGCACGTTCCATTCGGAACAGGCCACGAAGCCTGCCGCCAGCAGCAGGGCTCCTGCATATCTTATGATTCTTTTCATCACTTCATTTGTTTGACATTTCCGTAAAACTCATTTCTCATTTCGGCTGTTTGGGACGGTTATTGCGCACCCACCACAGCTTGGTTGCTCCCTGGTCTTCACCACCCAGCAGCGCCGGCACTTCCGACATGTTGGGGTTTGTACCATATTCGGCCGGAGCAAAGCGGAATCTTTCGGGCGTGATGGCATCTTCTTCACCTCCTATGCTCACGTAAGCTTTGTCATAAGCCGGTTTGAGCAGGTAAGGATAGCCCGTCCGGCGATATTCAGTCCAGGCTTCCACGGCATTGGGATAGAGTGCCAGGTATTTCTGGGTAATGATTTTCTGCAACTTCACTTCGTCCGAATCCGCATCGTTCCACTTGGGAGACACATTTCCGGTAGAAAGCTTGCAGGAATACTGACGGTTGTAAGGCAACATAGACCGGCTGATGTCATAAGGAAAGTCTGTAACCTCCAGATAGGCAGCCACTCCGCTTACTCCGTTTTCTTCGAACGACTTGGTAACACCTTCTTCATACAGTGCTTTCGGATTACCTCCTGCCAGTTTGTAAAGTGCGGCTTCTGCCTTCAGGAAAGACACTTCCGAAGCACGCAACCAGAACAAAGGAGAAGCCGCATCGACCTTGGGCTTGGAGGCTCCCGTCTTGGCTGCGGAGCTAAGGGCATTGTTGTTCGTAGGAGGAAGAGGCATGAAATAGCCGTAAGAATCGGACGTGAACAAGGCACCCAGACGCGGATCGTCATACCCCTGCATGTAGGCCCAGATGGTAGCTCCCAGGCGACATTCTCCGTAGTCCTCTACAGTCGGCAGCATGGAGTTCATCAGCGGCAACTTGTCCGTACTCCGTATTTTGGCCTCCTGTGCCACGGTTTCAATGACACCTCCGTGAGAAGGGTCAAGGGCGAACGTGATGTATTCCTTTGCCAGTGCCTCGTCCTTGAAATGCACGCGGACGGCTATGCGCAACATGAGCGAGTTAGCCAGTCGTACCCAGTTGGAAGCGTTTCCGTTATAAATTACATCGTACGACGGAAGCACTTTCGATGCGGTATTGACCAGCAGCTGCGAAGCATCCTTCAAATCGGCCAGCATCGCCTTGTACACGGTCTCCTGAGAATCCAGTTTCGGAGCAATGTCTCCGTTGCCGGCATTGGTATATACAATCGGGCCGAACACATCCGTCGCACGGAGCCAGGCAGTCACCTTGACAATATTGGCTACAGCCTGCACTTCCTTGTCGGCAGGGTCTTCCGAATTCTTCGTATGCTTGTAGATGTCATTCCATGCACGGAACAGTTTCGAATAGAAATTCTGGTAGGCATAGCTCATACGGGCATCCGTAAAGTTCCACGTAGCCTCCGTGTTGAAATTCCAGTTGTTGTTCATGCCCCAGTAACCGATGTAGTTACCGGCCGACATGATGTCTGTATTGGCCAGGTCGTTACCCGGTCCTGTCGATTCAGTGGGCGAACCGATGGGAATAACCAGCTTCTGCATGTCCATGAAAGGAGCCCCATACAGCAGTCCGCCCGTCTTCATTCCTTCTTCCGTCACACCATAGATATTTGTATTGATCTGCTCATAGTTGCAAGATGCAAGTGCCAATACGGAGAATACAGGTATCAAATAGTTTCTTATCTTCATATTATACGTTGTTTTTCATGATTTGTTAGAATCCAAATTTAAGGCTCACTCCATACGTGCGCTGGCTGGGCAACATAAAGTAATCGTATCCCTGTCCGAAGGTACCGGTAGAAGCCGCCAGTTCCGGATCGAAAGGAGCTTTGTTGTAAATCATCCAGAGGTTGGTGCCATACACGGAAAGGTTCACGCTATGGAACGGGGTACCCTTGAACCAGGAATTAGGGAAGGTGTATCCCAGACTGGCTTCCTGCAGGCGGACGTTGGTAGCAGAGTACACATTGTACGCATCCAGATTCACCACCGACTCATAGTAGTCCTTTGGCTGAACTGCCACATTGCCCACCATGACTTTTCCGGCATCACGCGCATCGGCCGAAGCCTGTGACACACCGAACTGGTCGAGCACGGCCTGTGTCTTGGATATCACGATACCTCCCAGACGGGCAGTCACAAGGAAGTTCAGGTTAAAGCCTTTGTAGGTAAAGCCATTTCTCCAGCCCAGGTTCCACTTGGCATTGACACTGCCCAGCTTGTAGGGCTCCGTAGATTCCGTGGTAATGGTCTGACCTTCGTTGTACACGATGTAACCGTCCTGATCACGTTTCAGGCGTTCTTCCGCATAAATCGCACCTACTTCTTCTCCTTCGCGCAGACGGAAACGTCCCACCTTGATGTCACTCAGGTCGAGTGCCTCTCCGGTCACGGGATTCTTCACGTTCGAAGCCAGTGCGATGATTTTATTACGGTTGGCAGTAGCCGTCAGCGAAGTGCTGTAAGAGAAATTGCCAAAAGTCTGGTCGTATCCCAGCGTCAGTTCGATACCCCGGTTTTCTACGTTACCGGCCTGCACGAACATATAGTCATAACCCGACGTTTCCGACAACTTGGCTTCGAGCAACTGGTCGTAGGTATTCGATTTATACAACGTCACACCCAGCGACACGGTATTGTTCAGCCACTTGGAGTCAATACCTACTTCATAAGAGCGGGTTCTCTCCGGTTTCAGTTCCGGAAGCGGATAATACTTGAAAGGTTTGATTACACCTCCTTCAATGGAGTGCGTAATGGTGCCGGGAGTCAGTCCGGTGTAAGGAATAGGCGAACCCACCTCCGTATAGGAAGCACGTACTTTCAGGAAGCCCAGCACCGGTGAAATGGACTGGCGCATGGTTTCGGGCAATAGGTCGGTCACGATGGCCGAAAGTCCGACAGAAGGATAGAATATCCAGGGCGACTTGCTGTTGATCAGCTGAGAAGGCTTGTCGGCACGACCGGTCAGTGTGAGATACACGGCCGATTTCCACGAGATTTCCGCAGAACCGAACACACCGAGATTCATCTTACGGTTGTCACCACCCGTCTGTGAAGGCACACCGGTAGAAGGGTCTACATTGTCATAAGCAAACAGATTCGGCACCAGAAGCAACTGTCCGCCGTATCCCCTTCCCTTCGTGTCGTATTCCTCGAAAGAAGCACCCACGTTGACATTGGCATAAAAGTCTCCGGCAAAAGGTTTCGAAAGGTTGGCCATAATGTCTGCATATTTCTGGCGGAAAGTCTCATTCGAATAAGCATAGCGTCCCAGCGGCTTGGCAAACGTACCGTGCGTAGAGGCATAACGCTTGTCTTCCTTCTCCGTGTAGGTATTATCCAGACGGCCTCGTGCACTCACGTTCAGGTAATCGGTAATTTCATATTTCAACGATGCATACAGCATGTAGCGGTCTTTCACCTCAGGACGCAAATTGCGGTAAGCCACCCAGTAAGGGTTCTGCACAGCCATACCGAAGTCGCCCGGTGTCCACGACTGCACATTGTAGCCCAGCTCGGCATCATAGCGTTCGAAATACTTTTCCTTCTCAAAATTCTCTCCGCGCGGATACAGATAAGCTCCCAGAAGAGGGTTGAAATACGTACCGTAGGACAGCATGTTGTTGTAATACTCACGCACGTAGCTGGCAGACAAGTCCATGGTCAGCTTATCGTTGAAGAACTTGGTGGTATTTCGCACCATGGCATTGTAGCGGTGGTATTTGTTGTTGGGCACGATACCCTTGGCATTGACCGCCGAACCGGACACATACGTCTGATTCTTGTCATTTCCCACAGACAGATTAAAGAGTTGGTAAAAGTGGTTCCGGTATTGAAGAAGTCGGCCGGATTATATGAAGAAGGTACCGGCAGTTTTTCTCCCCACGAGGCAGCCTCCCCACTCACGTTTCCGTAGGTGTTCTGGAAGCGCGGCAGCACGAAAGGATTCGAGAATTCAGCCGATGACGACACGTTGACATTCACCTTTCCGGCAGCACCTTTCTTCGTGGTAATCAGGATGACACCGTTGGCCGCATTGGCTCCGTAGAGTGCAGCAGCCGAGGGACCTGTCAGCACCGACAGACTTTCAATATCTTCAGGGTTGAAGCTGGCAATACCTTCACTCGACGTGCGTCCTGCGCCGAAGCCCGTACCGTCGCCTGTGCGATCGGCCTGATTGCCCATGGGCACACCGTCAATCACATACAGCACGTTGTTGTCTCCCTTGATAGACTTGTTTCCACGCATCACGACGCGGGTACCTCCACCCACACCCGAAGCACTGCGCTGAATGCTCACACCGGCTACTTTTCCGCTCAGGCTGTTCACGAAGTTGGCATCCTTTACCTTTGTCAGCACATCATTCTTCACCTCCTGCACATTGTAGCTCAAAGCCTTCTGTGAGCGCTTGATACCCAATGCCGTTACCACCACTTCATCCAGTTGTTCGGTATCTTCCTTCATGACCAGAACACCCAGTGTTTCCTTGGCGGAAACCGTCAGGTTCTGATATCCCACGTAAGAAATTTCAAGCGTGACCCCTTCGCCTGCTGACATGGTGAAGTTTCCGTCTATGTCGGTAATCGTACCGTTTCCGGTACCCTTTTCCAGCACGCTTACCCCTACCAGAGGTTCTCCGTTGACGTCAACGACTGTTCCACTCACTGTGATTTTGTTTGCTTGCGCCGACACCTGCACGGGAGACGCACTGGCTCCTCGCGGAAGGTTGGCATAGGCCGCATTTCCTCCCTGACTTATCAGCAAAAGGAATAGCAGCTGAGTAGCTCTTTCTATTTTCATAGATGATTTAAGATTTTGTTGGACAATTAAGTTTAGTTATCGCGGTTTAGTGGTATCCTGAGGAAGGGAATTCCCCTCCTCAGGTACCGGTTAAAAAAAGTCTAGTTTGGCTTTTGTTAAAAAATGGGTGTAACATTCCTGCACAGGTACTTCCCTGAACTGTAAAAACAGTCTGCGGGCCGCATCTGGCCTTCTTGTCAGTTGTATTCTTCGATTTTAGAAGAACGCTTTTCTTTCTCTACCCTTTTAAATAATGATATTCAGGCTCGCTTATTATCGGCCTAACGAAGTGATTTTTTTCTGTAGTTTAGCTTAAGCTCGTTCTGTTTGTGTCTGTAAAAACAAGGTCGGTAGTTTTATTGGGGTGCAAATATATGCATTTTTTATAAACTTACAAACATTTATAAAAGAAAAAGAGAAAACCAACGATATTTTCACTGCTTGATTTTCTCTTATTTTCCGTGATTCCGCTGCGATTCGAACGCAGGACCCACGCCTTAGAAGGGCGTTGCTCTATCCAGCTGAGCTACGGAACCATCCTTGTAATTTGTAAAGCTTTCAGTGATTCCGCTGCGATTCGAACGCGGACCCACGCCTTAGAAGGGCGTTGCTCTATCCAGCTGAGCTACGGAACCATCCTTAATTGCGGTGCAAAAGTATGCTTTTATTTTGAATTACACAAATTTTTCGGCGGTTTTATGCAAACCGACAAACGGTTTTTTATGTTTTCCGCACGCAAACCATAGGTTTTCCGGTGCAGAACCCTACGTTTTCCGGACGGGAAACATACAGTTCCGCACCGGAAAACATAGAAAGCTTCCAGGCATTTTCAGCATACCGCAGGAAGATTTCCGGATATACGTGCCACGGCTCTCCCCTCACTAATCGGCCGTTTCCTGCGGTTTTTCCGCGAAAATTCCGTAAGTTTGTGTAACGAAAACCCTAAAAACGACATCACACATGGAACAGCATCCCCAGCTTTTAGTCTACAAGGCTTCTGCCGGCTCCGGCAAGACCTTTACACTGGCGGTACATTATATAAGACAACTGATTGAAGACCCGTATGCCTACCGCAGGATTCTGGCGGTAACGTTCACCAACAAAGCGACGGCGGAAATGAAGGAGCGTATCCTGGAACAGCTTTACGGCATCGCTACGGCCGATGAGGGTTCGGAAGGCTACCTGAAGGAGATTCAGAAGACATCGACCAAATCGGTCGAGGAAATCCGGGAATCGGCACGGGAGGCGTTACGGCACATCATTCATGATTACAGCCGTTTCCGCATCGAGACCATCGACTCGTTTTTCCAGTCGGTGATGCGCAACTTGGCGCGGGAACTGGAGTTAGGGGCCAACTTGTCTATCGAACTGAACAATACGGAGGTGTTGAGCGATGCGGTGGATGCCATGATTGAGAAGCTGGACCGGCGCTCACCGGTGCTCTACTGGCTGCTGGAGTACATCGAGGAACGTATCGTGAACGACCGCCGCTGGGATGTATCGAAAGACATCAAGGGATTCGGACAGAATATTTTCGACGAAAGCTACATCGAGAAGGGAGAAGGACTGCGCCGGAAACTGGCCGACCCGAACTTTATTCCTTCCTACCGGGATAAGCTGAAAAGTATCCGTGAGGAGGTGCTGGAATTCATGAAGGGATTCAGCGAACAGTTTACGGGCTTGCTCGAAATGCACGGACTGACTCCGACTGACCTGAAGAACGGCTCACGGGGCATCGGCAGTTATTTCAACAAGTTGGCCAACGGGAAACTGAGCGATGACATCCGCAATGCCACCGTGGAGAAGTGTCTGGAGAGCGAGGAAAACTGGACGACCAAAACGTCGGCCCACCGCGATGAAATCCGTTCGCTGGCGGCTTCGGAACTGATACCCCTTGTTAGCGGAAGCGGAAAACCGTCGTCCGCAGAACAACTTGCTGCTCAACTCGTGCGACCTTTCGCTGCGTTACCTGAACAACCTGCGTTTGCTGGCGCACATTGACGAGGAGGTACGCTTGCAGAACCAGGCGCACAACCGTTTTCTGCTGTCGGATACCAATGCCTTGCTCCATAGCTTAATCAGGGAGGAGACGCCTCGTTTGTCTACGAGAAAATCGGTACCACCATCGATACGGTGATGATTGACGAGTTTCAGGATACCTCGCGCATGCAGTGGGAGAACTTCCATCTGCTGTTGCAGGAAAGTCTGGCACAGAAGGAAGGCAGCCTCGTCGTGGGCGACATCAAGCAGAGCATCTACCGCTGGCGAAGCGGCGACTGGAAAATTCTGGCTGGACTGGGCAATGACCGGAGTTTCCGCATCAAGGAATGTACGCTCGACACGAACTGGCGAAGTGAGGCACGCATCATCCGCTTCAACAACGAGTTTTTCACGGCGGCCTGCCAGACACTGAACCGACACTATCAGGAGGAACAGGGCATGCCTTGCGCCCAACTGGAACAGGCATACAGCGATGTGCGGCAGCGTTGTGCCAAGAAGGAGGAGAAGGGCTTCGTAAAGGTGACCTTTCTGCAGGATTCCAAGGAGCGGCCTTACACGGGAGCGACCTTGAAGCAGCTGGCCGAGGAAGTGGAACGCCTTACGGCAGAGGGTATCCGCCTCAACGAGATGGCCATTCTGGTGCGAAAGAACCGGAGTATCCCCGACATTGCCGCTTACTTCGACGAACATACCCCCCTACCGCATCGTATCCGACGAGGCGTTCCGGCTGAGTGCATCGCTGGCAGTGAGCATGCTCATCGACGGACTGCGGTATCTTTCTTCGCCCGACGACCGCATCGCATTGGCGCGGCTGGCGGTGGCTTATCAGCAAGGGGTATTGCGCAAGGACATCAGCCTCAACACGGTACTGCTCGACGACCCGGCCCGTTACCTGCCGGCAGCCTTCCAGTTGCAGGCAAACGAACTCCGTTTCATGCCGCTGTACGAACTGCTGGAGAAGTTGTTTGTGCTGTTCGACATGCAGCTTATCGAGAAGCAGGATGCGTATCTCTGTGCTTTCTATGATGCGGTGACAGAATACATGCAGAACAACTCATCGGAGCTGACGGCTTTCATCCGTTTCTGGGACGAGAAGCTGAACGCGAAGACCATCCCTTCGGGCGAGATTGACGGCATCCGCATCTTGTCCATCCACAAGTCGAAGGGACTGGAATATCACACGGTACTGTTGCCATTCTGCGATTGGAAGATGGAGAACGAAACGAACAATCACCTGATATGGTGTAGCGTGGCAGGTACGGGAAAGGAAACCGACATTCCACCGTTCAACCGCCTGGACATCGTACCGGTGAACTATTCAGGTGCCATGGCGGAATCGGTATATCACGACGATTACCTGGAAGAGAAATTACAGCTCTGGGTGGACAACCTGAACCTGCTTTACGTAGCGTTCACACGCGCCTGCAAGAACCTGATTATTTTCGCAAAGGCGGGACAGAAGGGCACGGTTTCAGAACTGTTGTACGACAGTCTGCCCCTCATGCAGGAAGTGGAACTGCCGCTGGCACAGGAGAATCCGGAAGACGATGCAGTGGGCGAATACGGGGAGCTCTGCACGGCGCACGATGAGAAGAAAGCAGGCAAATCCAACCGGCTGTCATCGCCCCGCGAGGGAGTGCCCGTGAAGATGGAAAGCATCGAGACACACATCGAATTCAAGCAGTCAAACCGTTCGGCCGACTTCATTCAGGGTGACGACACGGAGGACAATCGCGGACAGTACATCCGTCAGGGGCAGTTGCTGCACCAGGTGTTTGCCCACATCGAAAAGGCGGACGACCTTCCTTCGGCACTGGAACGGCTGAGCTTCGAAGGGGTGTTCGAATCGGAGGAACAGAAACAGCAGATTCAGGGACTGGCGCACTGGGCCTTGCAGCATCCGGCCGTGAAGGACTGGTTCAGCGGCACGTGGGAGCTTTACAACGAATGTGCCATTGTCTACACCGACGAAGAGGGACAGATGCAGACACGCCGCCCCGACCGCGTGATGCGGAAAGACGGGCAGGTGGTTGTGGTGGACTTCAAGTTCGGAAAAAAGAACGAGGCTTACCGCGCGCAGGTGCAGGAGTACATGGACTTGCTCACGCTGATGGGCTACACCCACATCCGGGGATTCCTCTGGTATGTGTTTGCCAATGAGCTGGAAGAAGTGACACTTCCGGCCTGAGTTTATTTTTTCACAACGATATTTCGACAATGCAATATATGGAAACTTTTTTGAAGCAGGTGGCCGCCGATTTGTACCGGAAGATGAACGGAGACTTCACGAAGGTGGCTGTGGTTTTCCCGAACAAGCGTGCCAGCCTCTTTTTCAATGAATACCTGGCACAGGAATCCGACCGCCCGGTATGGTCGCCGGCCTACGTGAGCATCAGTGAGCTGTTCCGCCAGTCGTCGCAATGGGTGACGGGCGATTCCATCAAATTAGTGTGCGACCTCTACAAGGTGTTCCGGGAAATAACGGGCAGCAAGGAAACCCTGGACGAATTCTACTTCTGGGGCGAGATGCTCATCAGCGACTTTGACGATGCCGACAAGAACATGGCCGACACCAAGGCGCTGTTCAGCAACCTGAAGGACCTGAACAAGCTGACGGGCGAATATGACTTCCTGGAGGAAGGACAGAAGGAAGCATTAAGTCAGTTTTTCCGTAATTTCTCCATCGAGCAGGTCACGGAACTGAAGCGACGTTTCATCTCATTGTGGGACGTGCTGGGCGACATCTATACGCAATACAAGGAATTGCTCCGCGAGCAGGGCATCGCCTACGAAGGAATGCTCTACCGCGAGGTGACAGAGACTATGGACGTACAGCAGTTTCCCTACGACAAATATGTGTTCGTGGGATTCAACGTGCTGAATAAGGTGGAACAAACCCTGTTCAGCAAGTTGCACGAGGCAGGAAAGGCCCTGTTCTACTGGGACTACGATACCTTCTACCTGAACAAGCATCCGCACGAGGCAGGCGAGTTTATCCGCCGCAACCTGAAGAATTTCCCCCTCGGAATTGCCGCCTTCCCTGTTCGACCACCTGAACCATCCGAAGAAAATTACCTTCATCGAATCGCCTACGGAGAACGGACAGGCACGTTACCTGCCGCAATGGATTCGGGAGAACCTGACGGAGAACGAAAAGGAAACGGCCGTGGTGCTCTGCAACGAGGCCATGCTGCAACCTGTACTTCACTCACTGCCGGACAACGTGCGCCACATCAACATCACCATGGGTTTCCCGCTCTCGCAGACACCGGCCTACAGCTTCGTAAAGACGTTGCTGGAACTGCACATTGCGGGCTACAATTCCCGCAGCGGACGCTACCAGTTTGCCGAAGTCATCAGCGTGCTGAAGCATCCGTACACGCAACTGCTTTCCGGAGAAGCCGCTCCGCTGGAAAAGGAACTGACGGAGAAGAACCGCTTCTATCCCCTGCCCTCGGAACTGGAACGGGACGAAGCCTTGTCGCTGCTGTTCAAGCCGTGCAGCCACAACCTGGAACTGTGCAAGCGGCTAGCCGATATCTTGAAGCAGGTGGCACAGCTGTATCGCAAGCAGACAGCTTCCACCAGCGATGCCCTCGACCAGCTCTATCGCGAAGCCTTGTTCAAAAGCTTCACCATGGTCAACCGCTTCCATGCCCTGCTTGAAAGCAAGGACACGGAGGTACAACCTGCCACCTTCCACCGCCTGCTGGTACGCGTCATGTCGACAGCCAGCATTCCTTTCCACGGAGAGCCGGCCATCGGTATGCAGGTGATGGGAGTACTGGAAACACGTAACCTGGATTTCCGCCACGTCATTCTGCTGTCGGTCAACGAAGGCCAGTTGCCTAAGGCAGGCGGTGATGCTTCGTTCATCCCCTATAACCTGCGCAAGGCGTTCGGTATGACAACCATCGACCACAAGATTGCAGTCTATGCCTACTATTTCTACCGCCTGCTGCAACGGGCAGAGAAGGCTACGTTACTCTACAACACGGTGAGCGACGGCATGAACCGGGGAGAGATGTCGCGCTTCATGCTCCAGCTGCTGATTGAGTGGGGCTATCCCGTACAGCGGAAACAACTGGAGGCAGAACAGTCGCCCATTGCTTCCTCACCCATCTGTATCCCCAAGTCGCCCGACATCATGAAACGGATGCAGAGCGTGTTCGACGTGCGGGTAAATCCGAAAGCCCTTCTTTCCCCGTCAGCCCTGAACTGCTACCTGGACTGTCCGCTGAAGTTTTACTATAAGTACGTAGCAGGACTGGCAGCCCCCGAAGAGGTGAGTGCGGAAATCGACTCGGCCAAATTCGGAAGCATCTTCCACTACGCTGCCGAACACATCTACAAGGAGCTCACGGCACACGGAAAAGTCATCAGCAAAGACACCTTGGAAGCCCTGCTCCAGGAAGAAGTGAAACTACAGAATTACGTGGACAACGGGTTCAAGGAACTGTTCTTCCACCTCCCTGCCGACGAGCGTCCAGAATACAACGGGGTACAGCTCATCAATTCCGCCGTGATTCTGCGCTACATTCAACAACTGCTTCGCAACGACCTGCGCCACGCTCCCTTTACCTTCGTGGGCTCCGAACAACGGGTCATGGAGGACGTAGAGATACAGACGCCCAAGGGAGCCATCCGCTCGCGCATGGGGGGGATTATCGACCGTATGGACAGCAAGGACAACGTGCTCCGCATTGTGGACTACAAAACGGGAGGCAAGGCCGACACCCCCCGCCCAGCGTAGAATCGTTGTTCACGCCTGGCCCCAAACGTTCCAATTACGTATTCCAGACTTTCCTGTACGCCGCCATCGTATGCCGGAAACTGCGTGAACGGAATGATGACCGGAAGGTAGCTCCTGCCCTGCTCTACATTCACCGGGCTGCGGCAGAAGATTACTCGCCCGTCGTCCAGCTCAAGGAATCGTATAACAAAACTACTCCCGTGGAAGACTTTTCATTGCTGGAAGAAGAGTTCAGAACCCGCCTGCAGGCACTCCTGGAAGAGATTTTCAATCCCGACCTGAGTTTCAGTCAGACGGAAGAAGAAGACCGGTGCACTTATTGTGATTTCAAGGAAATATGTAAACGATAGAAACAGAATCAAAACAAGTGTTAAAACTACATTTTTCTCTGAACAACCCAAGTGAACCGGATGTTATAAAGATGTTTTTCATAGTAATAGATAAGAACAGTATTGGTATTTGTGAAAATATCAGCTGTAAGGGCAAAAAGCGTTTGTTCTTTAAAAAATAAGAGAGGCTGCATTTCCCCGGCAGCCTCTCTTAATTTTTTTTATCTCTACACAAATGTTTTTTATTCCTGATAATCATAGTACCACCAGTAGGTATCGCCAAACTCGCGACGCATACGGTTGCGTTCTTCCAGCGGAGAACCCTCTTTCTGCTGCAAGGTCTGGTAAGCCTTGAAACGATCTAAAGTCAGACTGTCTGCACGCAAAGATACAGTATCATTCCGCTGAACATGATACAGCGTCAGAGCTTCCCGGTAATAACGCGGCAAGGTATCTTCCGGCAAATAGAAATCGGGAACGGCCTGTGCGAAACTGTCCAGTTTCTTTTCAAGCAGCAAAGCAGAAAGGTAATAATCCAGCGAGGTATATTTTCCCGTTCCCTTGTAGCAGATGTTCCGCAGGAATACCATGCGGTCTTCTCCCTCATAAGGACGTGCTCCCAGCAGGTAATAAATGGAATCGTTCGTATAACGGAGCGTGTGCAGAGAATCCGTTTCAAAGAACAACCCGTCGGAACGGTAATACTGCGGATAAGCAAACAGCTTGTCGCCCATCTTTCCCAAGTGCGACAAGGCCACGGCACGATAGGCGGTCAGCGTACGGCTGGCCTCCAATGATTTTTCTCCTACACGTAGCACCTTGTCATACTCCCCCGGCTCGCAGGTAATGTTCCGCCTCCAGCTCATGATGAAACTGCCGGTTGGTACTACCCCACACACTGTCAGCAGACACAACCCCAACAAGATAGCCAGATTACTGTTGACCAGTCCCCAGAGACTTCCTTCGTGATTCAGCTGTACGCGAAAAACTCCACGCAACCAGTAACCGATTCCCACAAACAGCAACACCAGTAAAGGCAACAGCCAGGTCCGCGGAGTATGGTAGTCGGAGATATACACTCCACGCCCTACATCCGTCAGGGCACAAAAGCACCAGAAAGGACGGCACATACGCCAGGGCATGTACCCTTCCCTTCAGCCCAAGCAGACTGTTTACTCCCCAGCGCAGCAACAGCAGAATCAGCGTAATGACCAGCGCGCTGGCCATCGGAGCAAAGGTAGTCTTTCCAACATAAAGATATACAAAACTAAACAGAGAAAAAAGAAGACCGCATACAGCAATCATGATGCGTGCAGTCTTCTTTAAAAATGCATTTGTGTAATCACTCATACAATATCAATTCAATCTTTCACTCGTTTTAATACAACTGCAGAACGGGCAGGCAGATACAGTTTCAGCCATTCCTTTTTTGTCTTTTGCATAAAGCGGGTCGGCAAGGTGAAGTGGCGGAGACTGTCGTCTGAGAAGAAGACCGAATCCACCAAACTGCTTGTCGCATCTGTGTTCAGAACCACGTCGTAGGCCCCTCTCGGTACGGGAAGCCATAGTCTGTAAATGACTTGGTAGGATTGAAATTAAATACAAAAATCAAATTCTTACGCCGGTATGTTAAGAATCTGGTCACCGTCGTTATGCCATACTTCAATCACATCCGATTTCTGAATATTTTTCACACTCAATGAGGTGGACCATAGCTGAATCAAAATCGCCCAAGTAATGGTAACACAGGTTCTTATTATCAAAAAGCCCCCACTGACGACGGGCATATTTATGCGACCATCCGTTACCTTCACGCGGGAAATCAATCCATTCGGGATGCCCGAATTCATTACCCATAAAGTTCAAATATCCTCCATTGATGGTAGAGGCAGTAAGCAAACGAATCATCTTATGCAATGCGATGCCGCGATGCACTGTATAATTTTCATCCCCTTTCTGGAAATGCCAATACATGTCAGCATCTATCAGACGGAAAATTATAGTCTTATCGCCCACCAATGCCTGGTCATGGCTTTCGGCATACGAAATAGTCTTCTCGTCCTTGCGTCTGTTGGTCACTTCCCAGAACATGCTGCTCGGTTTCCAGTCTTCATCAATCTTCTCCTTGATTGTTTTAATCCAATAATCCGGAATATTCATGGCCATACGGTAATCAAACCCATATCCACCATCTTGAATCGGTGCTGCCAACCCGGGCATACCCGAAACTTCTTCCGCAATGGTAATCGCTTTGGAATTTACCTGATGAATCAACTTGTTGGCCAATGTCAAATAACAAATCGCATTATCATCCTGATTCCCGTTAAAGTACGTGGCTATAATACAACATCGATGTCACACCGTCAAAACGAAAACCGTCAAAACGGAACTCATCCATCCAATACTTACAATTGGACAGCAAGAAATGAATCACTTCATTCTTACCATAATCAAAGCATAAGGAATCCCATGCCGGATGTTCACGCCGGCCGCCCGGATAGAAGTATTGATTAGGATCACCGGCAAAATTGCCAAGTCCCTCCACTTCATTCTTCACGGCATGAGAGTGAACAATATCCATAATGACGGCAATTCCCATTCTATGTGCCGTATCAATCAATTCCTTCAATTCATCCGGTGTACCGAAGCGGGATGACGGAGCAAAGAAACTGGAAACATGATACCCGAAACTCCCATAATAAGGATGCTCCTGAATAGCCATAATCTGAATACAGTTATATCCGGCTTCCGCTATACGCGGCAATATTTTCTCACGGAACTCATTATAAGTCCCTACCCTTTCTTCTTCCTGAGCCATACCGATATGACATTCATAAATCATCAAAGGATCAGTCTTTGCACGGAACACCTTCTTTCTGAACCGGTAAGGATTCTCCGGTTCCCAGACCTGTGCACTGAATATCTTTGTCTGCTCATCCTGTACCACACGGTTGGCCCATGCCGGTATGCGTTCTCCTTCACCGCCATTCCAACGGACTTTCAGTTTATACAAATCACCATGCTTTATAGCACCGCTTTGTAATTCCACCTCCCATACACCAGGAGAGTTCTTTACATGGTACATCCTATAATCGCCATGTTCTTTCCAGTCGTTGAAATCTCCGATAAGATAAATTTCCTTCGCATTCGGAGCCCATTCACGGAACACCCACCCTCTTCTGGTACGATGCAAGCCGAAATATAAATATCCGGTGGCAAAGTCCGATAAAGTTCCTTTGCCTCCGGTCAGTTCCAATTCTTTGTCTAGTGCATGCTGATGGCGTCCTTCACTCGCTGCCGAATACGGTTCCAGCCAAGGATCACTTTCTATTATGCCTAATTTAGGAGTGGTATTTTCCATAATATGATTACTTGTTAGTTATTCTCTTTCAAACCAAAACTTTAACGATCACTTTTTTCACACCGTCAGGAGACACTCCCGGAGCGTGAGCATCCTGTGGAAAAAAGATGGCAAACATTCCCGGCTTTACAGGAATATAGCTTTCGGCAAGTCCCGGATAGAACGAGATATCCTTATCTGCATCATAGTCTGCTTCGGGAAGATCTTCACGGGCCGTATAACCCATCACTTCCACCCCTGACAGAGGAATCTGTATATCAATAAACTGATTATGAGTTTCTAATTTTGCTTCTTCTTTAGTTTTAGGCTTGGTCTGAGAAAAGTTTACTACCAGATCATCACCCTGTAATTTTACTTTTCCTAATTCCTGAGCGTTCAAGTCTGTAGTCTTCAGATATTCCATTGCTTTAGCGAACAAAGGATTCAATGAAGCGTACTTTTCTAAGTTTTCTAATCTGTCTACTACCATAATTATTTCATTTTAATGGTTAAAATATTGCTTTTATCATTCAAAGTCGTCTATTGTGAAATTTGTAAAATCAGCAAAACGCTTCAGTTGCTTGAAAACATCCTCTACTTTGTCCAACAGGTCAGGGGCAAGGAAAAACGCATCAGGCACCATATAAGCACAGGTATAATCCTTACATTTTAAATAATCAATATATTCAAAATCTTTCGGAAATCCTTTGGGAGCCGTTTTTAAGTGATTTTCTCCGATAACAGGAAAGTATTGCTTGAACGCAGGATCTTCCACAATTTCCCTGTATTCGTCTATGTTGTCATAAACGGACTGGCGGACAGCTTTCAGCACTTTAGGTTCCAGGCACCAGCTTCCACCAGCAAGCATACAGTTATCAGGCTCTATATGAACATAATATCCACAATGTTCCGATTTCTTTCCACGAGCGTTGATATAGCCGCCCAAGTGTATCTTATAAGGAGTCTTATCACTGGAAAAACGCGTGTCGCGATAAATTCGGTATGTACAGTCCTTGGCTTGAATACCGACAATACTTTCGTCAAACAACGAAATGCGGGCGATGATTGCTGTCAGTAATTCCTCAAACTCTTTTTGAGCTTTCAGATATTCATCCTTATGCCCCTGAAACCACTCCCGGTTATTGTTTGCGGCCAGGTCTTTTAAAAATTGAAAGATAACAGATACATCCATGTTACATTATGTTCATGTGTTCACTTGACAAACTTACAAAATATATTTGTAACGAACTAGAAAAAAGCGAAGTATTTATTTTTTTCCCAAGACCTTGAGAAACTCATCATGCAACTTTCCATTAGTAGCCAACACTTCACGACCGGAATAAAAGTCTCCCCCTCCGCTGTAATCTGTCACTTTTCCACCGGCATTCATCAAGATTATCGAACCGGCAGCAATATCCCACGGTCCCAGCAGCCCTTCTATACGGGCTTCAAAGCGACCGGCAGCTACATAGCAAAGTTCTGCCGCAGCAGCTCCTTGCAGGCGCATGCCTCCCACATTTCCATATAACTCGTGCACGATATGCTCCGCCAATGGCTTATACTTTTGCGAATCGTATGGAAAGCCTAACGCCACAAACGCTTCGTCCATATCAGAAACATCTGATACATGTATTTCTTTGTTGTTCAGATAAGAAGGCGCTCCTTTATAAGTCCAGTAAAGTTCATCGCGGCATACTTCATACACCACTCCAACCAGCAGTTCTTCTTTACTACGAAGGGCGATACTCACACAATAAGGAGCATTATTATGGATAAAATTGGTGGTTCCGTCCAGCGGGTCTACCAGCCAGCAATAGTTTTCCGTAGTCAGGCTGCCCGAACCTTCTTCGGCAATGAATCCTGCTTCGGGAAGCAATTCCCGAAGTTGGGCCACAATACGGCGTTCCGATTCCTTATCTACATACGACACATAGTCGTGAGCATTTTTCTTCTCTACCTTGCTACGGTCAAAACCGCTACGCTCATTACGAAGAAAAGCACCCGCCCGGAGTGCTATTTCACGTACATTCAACGTTATCTTCTCTAAATCCAACATTATATTCTTATTTTTGTTCCGCATCCAGCGTTCCAAACTTATAAACACCTTTACGGATTACATTTCCATTCTTGTCAGTCTCCACAAAAGCGCCGTGTTTCTTCCCTTGTTTGAAAAATCCGTCATAGCGTACTCCGTTCTTATCTTCAAGCACACCTTTGCCGTCTTCCTTTCCTTTTACGAAATGCCCCTTGTATTTGGTTCCGTCAGCCGTGCGCAGAGTGCCTTCACCGTCGGCCATGTTGTTTTTCCATTCACCTTCATAGTCATCGCCGTTCGCCCAAATATAGTGTCCTTTACCGCTGCGCTGGTTATTCACCCACTGCCCTTCATACACAGCACCGTTGGCCCATGTAAAGGTTCCGGTCCCATGCTGCTCGCCGTTCTTGAACTGCCCTACATACTTGTCGCCATTCTTATGTATATAAATACCCTGCCCGGTACGTTCACCGTTCACGTAGTCACCTTCGTAACGGTCACCGCTATGAAAGTAATAAATGCCTTTACCGTGCTGCACGTCATCCTTCCAGTCACCCACATACTTGTCACCGTTGACATAGTAAAACGTCCCCTTTCCGTCACGTGCGTCATCTTTCCACTCGCCTTCATATTTTGACTGGTCGGGCCATACCATAACACCCTGTCCGTTTTTCTTGTCTTCTTTCCATTCGCCCTCATATTTGGCTCCTGCTTTCCAGGTATAAGTACCCTTTCCGCTACGTTTGTCCTGAAACCAGTTACCTATATAAACATCTCCGTTATAATAATACATAGTGCCTTCACCCTGCTGATAGTCGGCAAACCACATACCCTCATACCGGTTGTTATTCATAAAATAATAGGTTCCGCTGCCGTGTTGCTGGTCCTGGAACCATTGCCCCACATACTTTTCTCCATCGTGAAACGTATATGTCCCGTTCCCCTCGCGTTTACCTTTTATATATTCCCCTTCGTAGGTATTTCCGTTCTTGTAGATTGTTTTTCCTTTACCGTTTGGTTTTCTGCCTTTCAGTTCTCCGGTATATTCGCCCCCGTCTTTAAAAGTATAATTCCCGATTTTTATCTGGGCGGTGGCCAATGTACTGACCGATGCCAAAAGCAATAATATATATACGTATTTCTTCATTGGTTCGTTACTTATAATAGATAAGATTATGCCAAAGATACGATTTTCTATCTTTGGACATGATAGGTTATTACACTTTTTTACCCGCAATGACCTCTATTAAGTTTTCTTTGCAGAAATACTTTTGAGCCAATATGCGTATTTCTTCTCTGGTGATTCCCCGAATGGCATCCAGCGAACGGATAAAGAAGCGTTCGTCCAGCCCTGCCGTTTCTATATAAATCCAGGCATCAGACAAAGAAAAAGGTCCCTCGTACGACCGGCATAAATCGCCCAGCATATAGTTCTTCACCATTTCCAATTCTTCTTGAGGAACGAGATCATTACACAATTTGTCCATCTCCCGATAAACTTCTGTTATGATAGAATCCACATATTCATTGGCCGCCTCGGTACTGACAGTCAGTATTCCCGTTCCCGGATAGGACACAATGCCTGCGCCGATACCGTATGTATATCCCTTGTCTTCACGGATATTGGACATCAGACGGCTCCCGAAATACCCTCCGAACAAAGTGACCATGACACGTGCCTTCAAAAAGTCCGGATGATGACGGTCCATTACGAAACATCCCATTTTCAAGGAACTTTGAAGTGCATCCTCACGTTCTATAAAGATACGCTTTTCTTTGGTGGTAACCGGAGGAACAAGCATTGTCTTTGCTTTTTCCGTCACTTCCCCCCATTGTCCACTTCCCAAGTTATCTTCTATACAACGGATAATTTCCGATGTGACCTTTCCCGAAATATATACCGAACAATTGCCCGAATGATAATATTTCCGATAAAACGAACGGAGCACCTCCGGGGTAATCCGGTCATAATCCTCCGCTACCGCATAGCGCCCGAAAGGATGCTCCGGACCGAACAAGGCTGTATTCAGCTGCTTTCGGGCAATCATTTCCACCCGGGTGCTGTTCACCAGGAATTGCTGTTTGTTCGTATCGGCCACCACGGAAAGTTCCTTTGCCGGAAACGTAGGAGCCTTTATCATCTCGGATATGACGGCCAGCGTGCGGGCAAAATATTTATTCAGAGAGTAAAGTGTTATGAATCCATAGTTCACGGAAGAAGATAACTCCAGCCAGGCTCCATAATAATCCAATCGCTCCGCAATCTGTGAAGACGTTAAATTCCCAGCTCCCTCACGCAGCATCCTGTTGGCAAACATAGCCTGCAACGGCTGTTCCTGATTCCATTGTCCGCCTCCTATCAGAAGATCGAAACGTACAACATCCTCGGTTCCCGCATGAATGATATTCAAAGGCATCCCGTTCTTCATCGTCCTCCTGTCGGGACGGGTTATACTGAATTCGCTTAGTTGGCGGATTGGCGGTGGGGTGGTTCTGTCCAGCATTTACTCCCCCTCCCTTTGTTTTAAAAATGCTTCGGCACGTGCCAGATCCTGAGGCGTATCAATGCCTATTGTCTCCACTTCACTGATTCCCACCTTAATAGTATAACCATTTTCCAGCCAACGAAGCTGCTCCAACGATTCAGCCAGCTCCAGCGAAGATTGTGGAAGCGAAGTTATTTCTTTCAGTACATCGGCCCGATAAGCATACAGACCGATATGTTTATAGTAAGTATGCCCTTTCAGCCAGCCTTCCTTCTCCACATTACGCTGGAAAGGAATGATGGAACGGCTGAAATAAAGCAAGCTTTCACGGCTTCAAGCTGTGATTTTTGAATAAAAGGTTCATCACCCTGGATATTTACAACCACATCATATCCTCGTCCTACTTTGGTATACGCTTCATAGCAACGGTCTGTGCCGCTTTTATGGTGAACGGAGGTCATGACCACTTTTCCGCCAAAAGCTTTTACAGCGGATTCAATGCGTTCATCGTCCGTCGCTACATATGTTTCATCCAATATGCCGGACACTTGTTCATAGACTCTCTGAATCACAGGCTTGCCTCCCAAGACGGCCAGAGGTTTGGCAGGAAAACGTGTAGAGGCATATCTTGCAGGAATAATTCCAATAAATTTCATGGTTCCTCCAACACTTTGTTGTAGTCAGACTTTATAGCCCAGCAATCTTTTGGAGGGGCCCCTTCAGGAGAGGTATTGATATCTTCGGGATTGTCGTAGGATGAAATGATGGAAGCAGTCTTTGCTGCGAGTTCTTCCGAAAAATAGTACTCAAAAACCTTTGTTACTGGAAAACAGCAAAGCCTCAAATTCGTGCAACTGTATGTAAGAGAAAAAACGACGGTCGTCTATAGCCTCATCGATTGCCGCTTCCAACGACCGTATTTGCTCTATTTTGTCCGGCTTCTTCATGCAGTCCTCATAATGGGGCATGTCGTGGGAAGTCTGAAAGTCAATAAAGGCAGTTACGATATAATCGCTTTTTCGGACATCAGAAGAGGCCTGATCGTGTTTGCCAGATGTGAATAGCTCACCATTCCTCCCCGTCCTGTCCTGCTTGTCCGAACCAAGACAGGCGTAACGCTCAATATACCAAATTCTTGCAAATAGGGAGAAATGACCGAATTGACAAACTCTTGCTCCGTCTGCCCTTCGACGACAATATACACACGTTTCATAACTGCCCTCCTATCATGTTTTTCTCCCACAAATCACTGAGAGACAATTCGTAATCGTCCATCCATTTTTCAGTTCTTCCGTTCAGATGACGAAAAACCGATTGGTTGTCTGCCCTGTCCACTACAATGATATCTTCCACCTCAAAGCAATTGACCAGATTGGTGGACTGAGTAGACAAAATAATCTGGCTTTTGAGGCAAGCCTGCTTGACAAGTTGGGCCAGTT